>NPIE01001923.1_pt1 | contig 106384 bp, 90 predicted proteins | sample 8637661 | NCBI WGS metagenome assembly NPIE01 (sample SAMN07420842, study PRJNA396082) | bioreactor metagenome | isolation source: sample BA12 brine-fed electro-methanogenic bioreactor BA | place: Japan: Kochi | collected 2016-12-09
TCGATTTCTTTTGGACAGCTGTGACAGGTATAGTAATTTTGCACTCACTCAATATTAATCTATTATTTTTACTATTTTATAAAACTATTATGAATTGATAAGAAGGATTTTTTCTGATTATGGAACAAGAAATCGTATATAAAGGACCCGAAATTTATACCGGTGTAAGAGGTATTGCTATTAAGATATTAAATCGTGTTGACAGAACCGATGCTTATTTAGATAAATTGCTTGATATCGAAATCAAAAATTCAGAGTTATCCGGTGTAGATAAAGCACTTCTCTTCGAAATAGTTCACGGTGTAATCCGCTGGCTTGGTAGAATTGATTGGATACTTAACGGGTTCTACAAGGGACAATTTTCTAAGTGTATCCCCAACGTCAAAAATGCAATGCGGGTTGCGTTGTATCAAATTTTATTTTTAGACAAAATACCTGAATATGCTGCCGTTAATGAAGCTGTTGAGTTCGTTAAAAAATTTCAAGGGCAGAAACCGGCAGATTTAACAAACGCTGTTTTACGGAATATCATCCGAAGTAAAAATGGAATTCGTTACCCGAACGAAGAGGAAGAAGAAGTAAATTATCTTTCCGCTTATTATTCTCACCCGACATGGATGATTAAACGATGGATGAAAAGATATGACAGACCTTTCACCGAAGAGCTTTTGAAAGCAAATAATAATAAACCCGATTTGACTTTGAGGGTTAATAACCTGGTTACAACTAAAGACGAGCTTAAAAAACTTTTGGATAGTGTGAAACTAGAATACTCAGAAACTAAATACCTTTCAAATTATATTAGACTTGCTAACTTAACCAACATTACCGACTGGGAATATTTTGCAAAAGGATATTTCAGCGTTCAGGACGAAAGCACGGGCTTCCCGCCGATTTTGCTAGATCCCAAACCCGGGATGAGAGTTCTGGATTTCTGTGCAGCTCCCGGAGGCAAAACTGCTCATTTAGCAGACTTAATGAAAAATCAAGGTGAAATAGTAGCAATCGATCAGTTTGAAAGTCGGTTGAATATTTTGAAAAAAAATCTTGAGCGAATGCATGTTGCTAACGTAAAAGCAATTGTAGCCGATTCACGCGATTTTGATGATCCCGAAAAATTTGATCGTGTGTTAATTGATGCCCCTTGCTCAGGTATTGGAACACTTCGAAAAAAACCTGACATTAAATGGAAGAGGGATTTAGGCGATATTAGAAAATTAAGCGTAACTCAACTTGAGTTACTCGAAAACGGAGCTAAACAATTGAAAGTCGGCGGTGAATTGGTTTACAGCACATGCACAATTGAGCCGGAAGAAAATTTTGAAATTGTAAGTGAATTTTTGAAAAAGAATCCCGATTTTGTGTTAGTTCCCGCTACTGAGATGTTCAAAGATGTTTGCGACCCGAACGGGTGTGTACAGACATATACTAATGTCCATCAAATTGACGGTTCGTTTGCAGCAAAAGTCAGAAAAGTAAGATAAAGGATTAATTTATGCCTTCGGAAGAATTAAAAAAGCTTGCTGAAGAACTTAAAGAATCTAGAGAGAAAGCCGAAGTAACTCTTCAGCACATTGCAGCTAAAACAAGAATTGATTTGAAGTTTCTGCAGGCTATTGAAGATGGCGACTTCGAAGTTCTTCCGGAAGTTTATATTCGCGCTTTCATTAGAGAATATGCGGGTTTTTGCGGTTTAGACCCGGCTAAAACTATTGAAAAATATGAACTCGCTAAAAAAGGAAAGACTGTTAAGTTTGTTGATAACGAAGTTTCTAAAGAAGAAAAAAATAGTGAACAAAAAAACATAAAGAGAGAGTTTGACGACGAACCGGCGGAAAACGGAGATTTATCTGCATCTAAAATTAATAAGCAGAAGATAATTCTCTTCGGTGGGATTGCAATCTTATTTCTACTGGTAATTATTGCTTATTTCCTATTCATCAAAAATTCTTCACCCGATATAGTTGTTGAAAAACCGTTTGAGGAAGTACTTAAGGAACAAAACAAACGTTTCGAAATTACCGAAGAAGATAAACCTCAAAAACCCGCAGCAGTTATGGATTCTATTGCTTTAAGCATTATAGCAACCGACACTTGTTGGGTGAATGTTACGGTAGATGAAAAAGTAGATAAAGAATTTATGCTGTATAAAAATAACTCACTGGTTTTAAAAGCTGCAGTCAAATTTGATGTGATAGTTGGAAACGCAGGCGGAATCTCAATGAAATTAAACGGTCAGCCTTTAAATATAACAGGAAGTAAAGGGCAGCGTAAAACTTTTTCGGTTAATAAAGACGGATTAATAAACTCTTCCAACTGATTATCTTATGAGCTCAGAGATTGAAAAGCGTATAGAAGAACTTCGCGAACAAATTCGGCATCACGATTATAACTATTACGTTTTAGCCGCACCAAAAATTTCCGACCAGGAGTATGACAAACTTTATAAAGAGTTGGAAAAACTCGAAGCCGAGAATCCCGAATTAATTACTGCTGATTCTCCGACTCAGCGAGTCGGTTCCGACTTAACAAAAGAATTTAAGCCGGTTGAGCACAAAATACCGATGCTCAGTTTATCCAATACTTACAGTGAAGATGAACTTTACGATTTTGATAGACGTGTTCGTGAAGGCATTGGCAATCCTAAAGAAGTGGAATATGTAACAGAGCTAAAAATTGACGGTGTTTCCGTTTCAATCAGGTATGAAAATTTTAATTTAGTTACAGCAGCAACTCGCGGTGACGGAACTGTGGGTGAAGAAATTACAAATAATGTTAAGACAATTCGCTCGGTTCCTCTTAAACTTCATAAAATAAAAAACAACAAATACGACCTCTCTAAACTTGAAGTGCGCGGTGAAATATTTATGGAAGTCGAGGCATTCAAAAAATTCAACAAAGAAAGAGAAGAAAGAGGCGAAAAGACATTTGCTAATCCGAGGAACTCAACTGCCGGTACACTTAAGCTGCAGGACCCAAAGTTGGTAGCGCAGCGCCCACTTGATATGTTTTCTTACTTTCTTGCTTTGGAAAATGACCAGGTTGAATTCCAAAGTGAAAGCTTAGAGTTATTAAAGCAGCTTGGTATGAAGGTAAACCCGAATTATAAGCTCTGCAGAAATATTGATGAAGTATTAGAGTATTGTAGAAAGTGGGAAACTGAACGAGATACTCTTCCTTACGAAATAGACGGAGTTGTTGTTAAAGTCAATTCAACCAAATTCCAGCGTAATTTAGGCAGCATTGCAAAATCACCGAGATGGGCGGTAGCATTCAAGTTTAAGGCTAAGCAAGCTGAAACAAAACTCAATAAAATCTTTTGGCAGGTCGGAAGAACCGGCACTCTTACACCAGTTGCAGATTTGGAACCGGTTTTTTTAGCAGGTTCAACCATCAGCCGCGCCACACTTCATAACATAGAAGAGATTGAGCGAAAGGATATCCGTGAAGGTGATACGGTTATAATTGAAAAAGGCGGCGATGTAATTCCTAAAGTTGTAAAAGTATTGACTGATAAACGCCCCAAAAGTTCAAAGAAAACTGTACCTCCGCAGTACTGTCCGGTTTGTAATTCTAAATTATTTAAACCGGAAGGTGAAGTGGCCATTTATTGTGAGAATAATCTTTGTCCCGCACAAATGAAAGGGAGGATTGAACACTTTGCCTCACGCGGTGCTATGGACATAGAAGGTTTGGGTAAATCAATTGTGGATAAATTTGTTGATTTGAAATTTCTTCAATCCTATGCGGATATTTATGATTTGAACAAACACAAAGATGAGTTGATGGAATTGGAAGGTTTTGGTGAGTTGAGCATAAACAATCTCCTGAGCTCGATTGAAGAAAGTAAGAAACGTCCTTTCGAGAAAGTTTTGTTTGCGTTGGGAATTAGATTTGTTGGAGCCGGTGCGGCACAAAAACTTGCGAGACATTTTAAAAATATCGATAACTTAATCAAAGCTTCCCCTGAAGAAATTGAAAAAGTTCACGAAATCGGTCCTTCAATTAGTACTTCGGTTAAAAAGTTTTTTTCAACGTCCGAAAACTTGGAAATTGTTAAACGTCTAAAAAAAGCAGGACTCCAATTCAAAATTGAAGATGACGATGAAAGTTCAGAAGCTTTAAAAGGATTTACATTTGTACTGACCGGAACCTTGGAAAAGTTTACACGTGACGAAGCTAAAGATATGATTTTGAAACAAGGCGGGAAGGTGACCGGGAGTGTAAGCAAAAATACTTCATACCTTGTTGTTGGCGAAAACCCGGGTTCTAAATTAGATAAAGCCGAAAAACTTGGTGTTAAGATTTTAGGTGAAGATGAATTTCTTTCATTAATTGAGTCTAATAAATAATGGGCTCTATAAAAGAAAAATTTGCCCTCTTTGTTGCAAAGCGAAAATATTTGGGCAAGAAAACCGAACCCAGGAACTATAGAAACGTCATAAAGGATGCTGTAAAAATTTTAATTGTTCTTCCGAGCAGTGCCGAGGATATCTTAAAATCTTTGGATATCCCTGCTTACTTTATTGATGCAAATAGAAAAGTTGTTCTTTTAAGCGATGAAAAACTTCAGCACGTTGCCCGGGAAGAACATTCGTTTGAAATTATTACATATAACCAAGAATCGATTTCTAAATTTGGTTTACCAAGAAAAGAACTCGTTTCAAAATTGGCGGATTTGGAATTTGATATTGTGCTGGACTTAACCAGAGAAGATAATCTATTTAACGGGGTGCTGGCTAATATTCCCAAAAGCGGGATGACGGTGGGCTTCAAAAAACCTAAAGCAGATTATTTATACAATTTACAAATAGCAAATAATCAAAATAATGCTGAAATTTCTTACAGAAATTTCTTAAATTCTATTCAAATGTTCTAATAATTTGGTAACATATTTTTCGGAAGAGTAAGAAGCTATGAGCGAAAATATTAACTTTGAACTTAAGCGAATTGACGATATCGCAATTTTTAAGCTCAATGAAAAAAGATTTGATGCACAAATTGCCGGACTTGTTAAAGGAGAATTTACAATTCTTCTTCATACCGACGAAGTAAACAAATTAATTATAGATTTATCTGAAGTTGAGTACTGTGATAGTTCTGGTCTCAGTGCCATTCTTTTAGCATATCGAATTTTGCAATCGGAAGAAGGACACATCCGCATTGCTGCACCAACTAAAAACGTTAAAAGTCTGATTGAGATTTCACAATTAGACAGAATATTACCGATTTTTGAAAACGTTGATAAAGCCATTGAGGATTTGAAGAACTTATAGGTAAATCCTATTGAATCGAACAATCGATTTTGTAATTATATCGATCTATTTAATTGTTATTGCATTAATCGGTTATTTTTCCGGCGGTAAGCAGAAATCCACAAAAGATTATTTCCTCGGAGCCGATAAAGTTCCGTGGTGGGCTGTAACTTTTTCAATTGTTGCGGCAGAAACCAGTACACTCACTTTTATTTCAATACCCGGATTAGCATATTTAACCAACCTAAACTTCTTGCAGCTGGTATTAGGTTATTTTGTGGGAAGAGTTTTTGTTGCCTTTGTTTTACTACCGCAATATTTCAAAGGTGAACTTTCTACAGCATATGCATTTTTAGGTGATCGTTTTGGTGCAAAAACTCGTTCACTTGCCTCACTTGTTTTTCTTTTTACTCGTCTCTTAGCAGATGGTGTTCGTCTATTTGCAACGGCAATTCCGCTGAAGCTCTTGTTGGGAATTGATTATCCGGTTGCAATACTAATCATAGCTGTGATTACCTTAGCTTATACGGTTACAGGGGGTGTAAAAGGCATTATTTGGGTGGATGTTGTACAGATGAGTGTTTACATAGGCGGTGCGCTTATTTCACTTTTCTTTTTAATTGATGTATTTATCCCGAACGGATATGCAACTATTTTCAGTTCAGAATTTTCTCAAAAATTTGATGTAATTAATCTTGGATTTTCTAATGGGCTGAGTTCGTTCTTTTCAGATCCGTATACATTAATTGGCGGAATTATCGGAGGAGCGTTTCTATCAATGGCTTCACACGGAACAGATCAACTTGTTGTTCAACGTTTACTTGCAACAAAAAATTTAAGAGCGGCACAAAAGGCTGTCATCGGAAGCGGCATAGCTGTTTTTTTTCAATTTGCGCTTTTTCTCTTTATTGGAATTGCACTTTACGTTTATTATGGACAGATTGATATTCGAGCGGACGAAGTATTTCCGAAGTTCATTATTGAAAATTTACCCGTTGGAATAACCGGAATTATTATAGCAGGTTTATTTGCCGCAGCAATGTCAACCTTGGCAGGATCAATCAGCTCTTTATCTTCGTCGGTGGTATTCGATTTACTTCCCAAAATTTTTGGAAAATATGATGAAAAGAAAAATCTTTTTACGTCAAGATTAATGACGGTTTTGTGGAGTGTTTTACTATTCTGTGCGGCATTATTTTTTATGAATACTTCACAATCAGTTGTTGAGCTTGCCCTTTCAATTGCTTCTTTTACTTACGGCGGATTACTCGGAACCTTCCTTTTAGGGATTCTAAATAAAAAAGCTGATCAAAATATTTCAATCATTTCTTTTCTCGTTGGTATTATAGGGATGGGCATCTTTATTAGTTTTGATTTAGCTGCGTGGACTTGGTATACATTGGTCGGTGTAATATTTACTTTAGTTACCGGGTATGTTTTAACCGCCATCGTAAAAAAGAAACTATAATATGAGTTTTGTTGATTATATAATATTAGCTGCTTATTTCGTTTTCAGTTTAGTTATTGCTTTGATCTATTATAAGCGATCAGGGAAAAGTACGGATGAATTTTTCCTCTCCGGCAGAAATCTTCCTTGGTATTTGGCCGGACTTTCAATGGTAGCAACGACATTTGCAGCAGATACCCCGCTTGCGGTTACAGAACTTGTAGGTAAGAACGGAATTTCCGGCAACTGGCTTTGGTGGAATATGGCTTTCGGCGGATTGCTTACGGTGTTTTTCTTTGCAAGACTCTGGAGACGTGCCGGAATTTTAACTGAAGTAGAGTTTGCCGAAATACGTTATTCCGGTAAACCGGGTAGATTTTTAAGGGGATTCAGAGCCGTCTATCTTGGTTTGTTTATCAATGTTATAATTATGGGGTGGGTGAACAAGGCAATGATATTTATCCTTCAAGGTATGTTTGGGATTGATGAAGGTGAAGTCTATTATTATGTTTTTGTTTGTATGGCTTTTGTTGCTGTTTACTCGGCACTTTCCGGTTTGTGGGGTGTGGTGCTTACCGATGCATTTCAATTTATTATGGCAATGGCCGGAAGTATTGCATTAGCAATAGTAGTTGTCAATTCAAATGAGGTTGGGGGATTAAACGGACTTACGGAAAAGCTCCCTCCGTTTATGTTTGATTTTTTCCCGAAGATTTCATCCGATGTAAGTACATTCGGTTCGGCATTTTCTTTAACCCTAACATCATTCCTTGCATATATCGGTATCCAATGGTGGGCTTCGTGGTATCCCGGGGCAGAGCCGGGCGGCGGCGGTTATTCCGTACAAAGAATGATGTCTACTAAAGACGAGAAACATTCGTTCTTGTCAGCACTGTTTTTTCAAGTTGCACATTATGCAGTTCGCCCTTGGCCTTGGATTTTAGTTGGATTAGCCGCACTCGTTATTTATCCAAATTTAAGCTATGATGAAAAAGGACTCGGTTATATTTATGCGATGAGAGACTTTTTACCGGTCGGGTTAAAAGGATTGCTTGTTGCTTCATTCTTTGCTGCGTATATGAGCACCATAGCAACACACTTAAACTGGGGGGGATCATATTTAGTAAGTGATTTTTACAAAAGGTTTTTAGTTAAAGAAAGAACAGAAAAACATTACGTAAGTATCTCTAGACTCACGACAATTTTGCTAATGATCGTATCAATTGTTGTAACATTGCTCATAAATAGAATTTCGGGTGCGTGGGAATTTATTTTACAATGCGGTGCAGGTTTGGGATTGGTATTAATACTTCGCTGGTTTTGGTGGCGTATTAATGCATGGTCTGAAATTTCTGCAATGATTACGCCATTCATTATTTATCCGGTTTTGATTTACTATGATATCGAATTCCCAATTAGTTTATATTATTTAACAGGGATCACAACCATAGTTTGGCTGACAATTACATTTTTAACAAAACCAACCGACGAAGAAAAATTGATTTCATTTTATAAACTAATTCATCCCGGGGGAATTTTATGGAAGAAAATCTCATCAAAACTTCCTGAGGTTAAAGGTGATGAAGGATTTTTCAAGAATTTTATCAACTGGATACTCGGTATTATTTTTGTTTATTCTTCTTTATTTCTGACCGGTGCTCTACTTTTTGAAGGCTTGGGGGAAGTAATTCTTTATTTAACAATTTCAATAATTTCCTTTATTTTAGTTTACATAAATATTACAAAAATGAAATGGTCATAACTACGGGGAAAAGTTGTTAATTGACAAAGAGAAGCTCAAAAAAATCAAATTAATTGTTTTTGATGTTGACGGTACGTTGGTTGATGAACATGACAGAATTGGTGCTGAGACTATTAAGTATGTAGAGCAATTGAAAAAAATGGGTGTTAGATTTTCATTTGCGTCCGGAAGGCAGCACAGCGCACTAACACATCACGCAGAAACATTGGGTCTTAAATCTCCTATAATTTCACTAGACGGTACGTTGATTAAAAGTCACCCGGAAGGAGTTAAGATTTTTGTTTCAACCGTACCTGATAAATATGTAAAAAAAGCTATCAACTTAGCAGATAGATTTTTGTTGAAAATTGCTTTGTGCCATGACGAAGCAATCTACTACGATGAACAAAATTCCGGCGTACAAAGTTTGCTGGATAAATACGGTGCTGTCTACGAGCAGGTAAGTTCGTACGATAATTACATTTCTGATACTTTAGAAATGGTTATTGTTGGCGATAGTAAAGATGCTATGAGATATGTTCAAAAAAAGATGCAATTCCCTTACAGCCTTGGTTTGAGGACGGCCTTTTATAAATCTCATTCTCAGAGTGGAATTTACTATCTTGAAATCAGAAAAAGCGGCGGAAGTAAAGGAAAAGGATTAAAGAAACTTACAAGATTTTTGAAAGTAAACATCAAAGAAACGGCAGTAATAGGTGACTGGTTCAACGATAGAGCACTTTTTGAAACTGATGCATTAAAAATTGCAATGGGTAATGCAGTTCCGGAAATAAAGAGAATGGCAGATCACATTTTAAGCCGTACTTTTCATGATGATGGAACTGCTGAATTCTTGGAAATGGTTCTAAAAGCAAAGAGATGAATATAGTGAAAGACGAAACAAAAAATAAGATTAGGCATAGTCTTCGTGTGAGAATTTTAATTGTGCTCGTCTCAATTATTTTGATTGTGATGATGTTTCCCAAGGGTGAATCGCTCGAATTCGAAGTCTCCGTCGGCTCTATTTGGATACAAGATGACTTAATAGCATCAACCACATTTGAAGTTCTTAAAGATCCCGAAGACTACAGACGGGAGTTAAGTGAAGCTGCCGAAAGCGTTAACCCCATTTTTGTTTTCGATAAATCAATTGCGGCACTACAGGCAGATTCACTAAAATCTTACAATACACGTTTAGTTTCAACCATCGACAAAATTCTCGAAGAAAATAATCCGACCTTTATAAACCCTACATTTCTTACCGACGATGGTTTTAGAAGATTATTAAACATTCGCAGACAACAAAACTTAATAAGCAGCAGAAATAAACTCACGCTAAGTGATATTTTTAGAGTTACAGAGCAGCTTATCGACCGTGTTTACAGGAGAGGATTAATTAACCGATCGTTAAGTGATATTCCAAAAGATTCTATTACTTTGAGAGAAGGTAAGTTTGAACGACAGGTTCCTAAGAAAAATTATTTTGATGATCAATCTGTTAAAAATTTCATCCAATTATTTATAGGTAATAATTTAGCCGCAACTGATGAAATACAAAATGCAGCCGAAGAATATGCATATCATTTTATTAAACCGAATATTATATACAATCAAAAATTAACTGAAGAAGCAATTGAGCGGGCGAAAAATAAAATTCCTCGTAACATAGGCATAGTAAATGAAAATGAAAGAATTGTTGCCAAACACGACAGAATAACACCCGAAACTAAACTTAAGATAGATTCTTACAAAATCGCGAAAGGAGAATCAACCGGATTTTGGGGGAACTTTGCACAGAATGTAGGCAAGTTTTTACATATTGTTATTATTTTACTTCTCTTTTCGATTTATATTTATCTTTTTAGAAAGAAAATATATAACGATAACATAAAAGTGCTGCTTCTCGCAATTGTTATTCTCTTGATAAGCGTTTTGGCATTTATTGTTCAAAAAATTGTAGTTCAAGTACCGATAGAATATTTAATACTTGTTCCCGCAGGTTCAATGCTGCTTACAATCATTTTTGATTCAAGAATCGGTTTTTACGGTACGGTTGTTATGGCATTAATTGCAGGCGGATTAAGAGGAAATGATTACGCTTTTACAGTTATGAATATTGTAGCTGGCGGACTTGCAGCATATACAGTTAGAGATATTAAAAACCGTTCACAAATTTTCCGCTCATTTCTATTTATCCTTATAGGTTATGTTGGGTCAATTTTAGCATTTGGTCTCGAAAGATTTTCACCTTTGGAGCAAATATTAATCAACTCAGGTTTTGCTGCATCAAATGCGTTAATAAGTCCGGTGCTAACATACGGCTTAATCATTTTCTTCGAAAGAATATTTAATATTACAACAGATTTGACTCTATTAGAGATGACTGATTTCAACTCACCGCTGCTCAAAAAACTTGCCACAAAAGCGCCTGGTACATTTACTCATTCGATGACAATGGGTTCGCTGGTTGAAACTGCAGCTTTGGAAATCGGCGCTAATCCAATTTTAGCAAGAGTAGGTGCATATTATCACGATATCGGAAAAACATTTGATCCCGGTTCATTTGTAGAAAATCAAATTGATAATCAGAACGTTCACGAAAAACTGAATCCTCAAAAAAGTGCGCAAGTAATTATTGATCATGTTAACAAGGGTCTTGAATACGCTAAAGAAAATAAGCTCCCTCAAGAAATAATTGATTTTATACCGATGCATCACGGCACAATGGTGGTTACATTTTTCTATGAACAGGCAAAAAAAGAGCTTGGTGAAGAAAATGTAAGCAAAGATGATTTCCGTTACCCCGGTCCTAAGCCGAACTCGAAAGAAACAGCATTGGTAATGTTAGCCGATGCGTGCGAATCGACAATCCGTTCGATGACGGATGCTGACCCGAAGAAAGTTGAAAATGTTATTAACAATTTGATTAAGCAGAGGATAGAAGATGGGCAGCTTGATGAGGCACCGATAACAATGCAGGATATCAAAAAAATTAAAGAATCATTTGCATCTATTTTAATTGGCCAGCACCATAAAAGAATCCGTTACCCGAAACAGAATGAAATGGAAGAGAATGAATAACAAATGCGTGAATTTATCGATGAATATTTGGCTGTGCTTAAGCTCGAAAAAAATTTATCGGATAACTCCGTCATATCCTATAAATCCGATCTAACCCGCCTTCTTAACTTTTTAGAAGAAAAGAAAATCAAAGATTACAGCGAAGTCGATCATTCTGTAATTTTACAGTTTCTGCAATTATTGAAAAGCGATGGACTAACAGGCACATCTGCTTCTCGTTATCTTTCTTCTTTGCGTGGATTTTTTTCGTACCTTTATGCCAACAAATACATAGAAAAAGATCCAACCGAGAAAATCAGCCCGGCAAAGGTTGTAAGAAAGCTTCCCGAGGTTTTATCCTTTAATGAAATTGAAAAAATTTTGGAACAACCGGATACTAATCAAAAATTAGGTCTGCGGGATAAATCTATACTTGAGTTGTTTTATTCATCAGGATTAAGGGTTTCGGAATTAATTGAATTAAAAATTTCCGATTTGTTTTTAGATGACGAAGTGATAAGAGTGTTGGGCAAAGGATCAAAACAACGAATTGTTCCGATTGGCTCGAGCGCCGTTAATTGGCTCAAAGAGTATATGGTTAAATCCCGCCCGCATTTGGAACAACGAATTAAAAGTAAGAATTATATTTATCTCAATTCACGCGGCACAAAACTTTCAAGAATGGGTGTGTGGAAAATTGTTGAACGATATGCCAATCAAGCAGGCATTAATAAAGAAGTACATCCTCATACATTTAGACATTCTTTTGCTACACATCTTCTTGAAGGTGGAGCAGATCTTCGTGCGGTTCAAGAAATGCTCGGTCATTCGGATATTTCAACTACACAAATTTATACACACATTGATCGCGAATATGTTAAACAAGTTCACAGAGATTTTCACCCCCGCGGATGAAAAGACTACTCTTTTACATATTGCTTAGTCTATTATTGTTTTCTTGTGGCGGTGACGAGAAATCGAGTAAACATAGTTACTATTATTCCGTGATCACATTTTTTGATAACGATGATGAATATAAATATGCTTTTGAACAGCTCAAGAATACAATTAAAGATACAATTATCGCCGTAAAAGAGAGATCGCTCAAGATTGGCCGGTTTGAAAATTATAGAACGGCGTGTGATAAGGGATTTGAGCTATTCGCAGATAAATTAATACCCAATTTTGAAGTAATCTATAAGGATTCCGTTATTAAGAATGACTATAACCCGCTTTATTTTGTAGGTTATGATTTGGGCAGAGCGGCTCTTTACAAAACGGATATTCTTGAAATTAAACCTCAGCTAATTTGGAGCAGGTGGGGTAGAGAAATAATGCAGCTCCACCGTTCACAAAACAGAGATAATTTTTTCTTTACAACAAGTTTAACGGAAGATATCCGTGGAAACTTCCCCTTAGTTATGGATGCAAGACTTTTTAATTTTAATAGATCATTAGAGAAAGTAAGTTTAGTTAAATATTTTGGTTCAGGAATGTATTTGAGTGGAGGCTGGGAGAATGATACTACATTTACTGCGTTCTTTACCCTACTTGACTCAGTTTTGACATCCAACATCATTCAAAAGCAATTCAAGTTCAATCTCGATGGTGAATTAAAAGATTCCTCGATCAAGAAATATGATCTTTTGGAGGATGGTATTCCGATTCCAACCTTTAAGTATATTAATCCCGTTTCACCAAATTTGAGATACAAAATTATAATAGATAACTCGGATTCAACTTCTACGCTAAATATTATTGATGAATTAAACGGAACATATAATTCCATATCTGCAATAGACGGGAGATTAGAAGAAAATAGGTGGAACGAAGAAAGTGAATATTTATTTGCCAAGTTCCGGGTGAATGGGGAAGTCGATTCAACAGTGCTTTATGTTGTAAATCTAAAAGAAATGAAACTTAGTATGCAATTCAACGGAAAAGGGGAAAAAAATTTCTTTATTATTGGTAACTTATTGGTCTTTGATAATGATATAATGGAACAATCGTATATCACGCTATATCGTTATAAAAAAAATCAAATACTTTCAGTAATTAAAATCTCCGGCGGTTGTGGTGTGAACAACCTTCCCGGGCTAAGTAAATTGAATTAATGAAAACTTACCTTCGAATACTGAATTATGTAAAACCTTATTGGAAACATCTGTCTTTTTCAATAGTTGCGACTGTTTTATATGCACTTTTGAATGGTGCTTCGGTCTATTTGGCAATACCTTTACTCGATACTTTGTTTCAAGAATCAGGCGGGTCGCAGGCAATCCCTCAAACAACCACAGACCCCGCTGCTGCGGAAGTTTTGCCCGGATGGTTTTCGCAATTTATGAATGATTTAACTCAGTCTTTCCAGAATTTCATTTTTAGCGGCTCGGAAGTTGAATCTCTTTTTAAGATTTGTACTTTGATTCTCTTCGCTTTTCTCGGTAAAAATATGTTCGCATATCTGCAAGCTTATTTTTTGGCTTTTGTTGAGCAGGGTGTCATCAAAGATATGCGAAATGAGGCTTATGTTCACCTTCATAAGTTGCCCATGAGTTTTTTCAAAAATGAAAAGACTGGAAACTTAATCTCCAAAATAACAAATGATGTAAACGTTGTTCAGTCAAGTGTCTCCGCTGTGTTTTTAAATTTGGTACGCGAGCCTTTGACAATACTCGTATTCCTTGGCATCGCAATGTCTATTAGTCTGCATTTAACTTTATTTTCATTTGTAATCTTGCCGGTATCAATCGGTATAATTGGCTGGATCGGATTAAAGTTGCGAAAACAAAGCGGTATCCTTCAAAGCAAGATGGCCGATATTACCAATATATTGCAGGAAACGATATCCGGTGTAAAAATTGTTAAAGCGTTCGGAATGGAAGACTATGAAAATAGAAAATTCAAAAAGGAAACGTACAAATTTTTCAAGTTAAGTTTGAGAATGGTTCGTGTAAGAAATGCTGCCGCACCAATAACTGAATTTTTGAGCGTAATTGTTGGAGTTGTTATTATTTTTTACGGCGGCCAACTGGTTTTGCTTGAAGAATCTATGAGGGCAAGCGAGTTTTTAACTTTTCTATTTGCAATCTTTCAACTTATGCCGCCGATTAAAGAATTAAGCAGTGTGAACAATAGGATTCAGGAATCAAGTGCCGCAGCAGATAGAGTCTTTGAGATCTTAGATACTGAACCGAACATTAAAAGTGAACCCGATGCAATTGGAAAAAAAGAGTTCAACGATAAAATCAAATTTGTGAATGTGGGTTATAGATATGAAGATTCTGAAGAGGATGTGTTGACCAACATTAGCTTTGAAGTTAAGCGGGGAGATATTATTGCATTTGTTGGCAGCAGTGGAGCGGGAAAGACAACCCTCGTAGATTTAATTCCTCGTTTTTATGACCCGACAATAGGACATATTGAAATCGACGGTTTGGATATCCGGAAAATTAAATTAGATGATTTGCGGAGAATGATGGGAATTGTTACTCAAGAAACTGTTCTATTCAACGAAACTGTTGCGAATAACATAGCTTACGGTCTGGATGATTATAAATTGAATGATGTAATTGAAGCAGCTAAAGCTGCAAATGCACACAATTTTATTTTGAACTTGCCTAAATCCTACAACACCATAATCGGCGAAAGAGGAACTAAGCTTTCAGGTGGGCAGCGGCAGAGAATTTCCATCGCAAGAGCGCTGCTTAAAAATCCACCAATAATGATTTTTGACGAAGCTACTTCTGCGCTCGATAACGAATCGGAAATTTTAGTGCAGGAAGCAATTGACAGATTGATGTATCAGAGAACAACTTTTGTTATTGCTCATCGATTAAGTACAATTAGAAATGCTACGAGAATCTTAGTCCTTGATAAAGGCAAAATTGTACAGGACGGAAAGCACGAAGATTTAATAAAAGACTCAACAGGTATTTACAAACGTTTATACGAGATGCAATTTAGATAGATAATATGAAATTAATCAAATCCCGCTTTAATCAAAAAATAATATTTTACTTAGTTGCATCTTTTCTTGCATCGTTTCTTATCTCTCTTGCGCTGCTGCAATTATTTGCCGCTTTGCTTTTTTTGATGTGGTTATTTGAAAAAGATAAACTCAAAGCGGCGGATTCATTTTTTTACATAATGATTGGATTCGGTTTAGTAAGATTAACTTCAATTTTTTTCTCGGAATATCTTGACTCAAGTTTAGTTGCTATTCAAAAAGAACTGCTTTTTTATACAACCTTAGCTGCATTGTTTTTCTATTTGAAAACATTATCGAGGGAAAATATTTCTAAGCAGTTGATGGTTTTTATTCATGCCGGTGCAGTTGTTGCTTTGATTGGAATTATTCTTTTTTCAATGGGTAAAAGTCACCGTGCACAATCTTTCGGCTCAGGTTATGCAACATTTTCAACTTATTTGGCAATTGTGTTGATGTTTATTCTCTCACTTCATCAAAATTATAAATCGAAAAAAGAAAATTTGCTTTGGATAATTGAAACCGGGTTTATTGGAGCCGGAATTGTATTGGCAATGGGTCGTGCCGATATTGCAATAGCTCTTGTTTTAGGGATTACAATAATCTTTTTGAGAAAAGTTCCGGCAAAAAAAATTATTCCTTCAATTATACTATCAGTAATTTTGATATTTATTGCTCTGCAATTTAACCCGGGAGAAGCAGAAGGAAGAATTTCTAATCCAACAACACTATCCGATAGAGATATTTTATACGAAGGATTTTTTGAACTTGCTCCTGAGCATCCGATTTTAGGGTTCGGACCAAGGACTTTCCACGATATTTTTCCTTTTAAAGATAGATTAGCTGACAAAAAAGTCGGTAGTTGGCATAATGATTATGTTCAAACATATTTGGAAAGCGGGATAATTGCGTTAATTCTGCTTTTTATGCTCATTATCACAATTTTTCATAAAACCAATTGGATAATTTTTAAGCCAAGAAAATTAATAAAATTGGATTCTGAGGTTTTTGCATTACTTTTCGGGATAATTGCGATTTTACTTTCCGGTTTAACGGGTGTTTTCCTTTATTCTCCGATTCTTTCACTTTTATTCGCTTATTTTGTTTCATTATTTTCTTATTTCTGCTATATTCAAGAAGAATTTTTCAATTGATTTAAAAGTGAAATTCTAACATATGATTTTTGTTAAAGCAATTTTTCAAAGTATATTTAAAGTAAAAAAAATATGAATTTGACTACCATCACTAAAGGAGGTTACAAATGAAAAAAGCACTTTTTGCTGCACTTTTTTTAATTCTTTCCGTCGGTTTATTTGCCCAGCAGATCGAAAGCGGAGTATTTGATGTTAATACGAACACAAAAGGTTACACACTTGACAAAAACAGTGGCGACAGAATTTTCACACTTGAAGTAAGATTCAACAATCCTTTTGAAACAATTCCAAATGTAGTAGTTGGATTAAACAAAATGGAATTTGATAAAAACACAAATGCACGAGTTGATGTACAAGCGACTGCAGTTTCAAGAGATGGATTTGTATTGCGAATTAAAACCTGGGGTGATACACGTGTACTTGTACTTGGCGGAAGCTGGGTTGCACATAACTAAATTTTAACGAGCGGCGGTTTAGCCGCCGCTTCATTTCTTACCTTTCTCACCAATAAACCTTATATTTATTAGATAAAACATTCCAACTCTCTAAATGAAAAGAATTCTTGTTTTAACCACATTTAATAATCATTATCGTTTCTTTCATCGTTTAGCACACCCGCTCAAAGTATTGGGTTATGAAACAAATTATCTTACCAACAAGTACTCAATTTTAAAAGAAGCTAACTTAAATGAAGATGAAATATTCTTGATTGGAAATAACAATGGCACAAACCTTAATGTAAATGTAGATAATTCCTTTGAAGTAGCATCTGGAGTATTGAGCAAACCTAAGGCTGAAAAAATTTCTTCGATTGTTTCGGCACATTTAGAACAACTATTTGAGGCACAAAAATTTGATTATATTTTTCTCTGGGGTGGAGTTCGTTTGATCGAAATGACAGCGGGTGTATTTGCTAAGCTTAATAACATTAGAACACTTTATTTCGAATTGGCAAATTTCCCCCAAAAAGTTTTTGTAGACCCCAGAGGTACAAATGCAAAGTCATTGTTGGCAGAAAACTCCGACATTCTCTTATCCCTAAAATATGATGTAAAAGAATTTAGAAAATGGAGTGAAAACTATATAATGAAAAGTTTGAAACAACATTCCGTCCCGCAAAGTAAATCGGCTGCCAATGTTGAATATCTTAAAAACATTTATGATGTTTTTGGTTTTCAATTTAAAAACCTACCTCAAACCGAACCAATCCTTACAAAAGAAAAATTAGTAGGTAAATATCTCAGAAAAATATTGAAATTAGATTACGATAATATTGATCTCGTCAATACGAAGTATTTATTCTTCCCTATGCAGGTAAATAAAGATGCCCAGCTAATACTGAACAGTAAAGTGGGAAATATTGATGCATTAAAAATTGCGAACAAGACTGCTAAAGAAAAAGGTTTGAAATTGATTGTTAAACCGCATCCCGGTGAGGTTGAGTTTGGTTTTATTAAAAAAGTAAATACTTTGAAAGAAAAACTCGGTTTTGCATTTGTAAAGAATAACACCATTGAGTTGATAAAGAATGCAGAAAAAGTGGTAACAATAAACTCTACAGTAGGTTTGCAGGCAAAAATTGCCGGCAAAAAAGTAACTTGCCTCGGAAATGCTTTTTATCAAGATTTTGACGAAAGAAAACTCGCAGCCTATACTCAAAGCTATTTGATAGACGCTGATTTTTGGGATGAGGGGAAGATATCTCTTGAATCTGCTGAAAAAATTCTTAATCGAGTAGAAATAAACTAATTAAGTGACAAAAGAATACTTCAAAAAGGGTCTGATTCTTTATTTCTTCGGTAATCTTAGCTCTAAGATTATTACTCTTCTCTTATTGCCGTTGTTTACATTTTATCTTTCACAGGAAGAATACGGTTTATTTGATATCCTCAATACCATTGTAATGTTTTTTGTCCCCATCGTCGGGGTTCAGCTTTTTGAGGGAATTTTAAGATTTTTATTGGATACAAGTAATAAAAAGAAACAAAAGGAAATAATAACAACATCAGCATATTTTTTAGCAGTCAACTTAATTTTATTAAACATATTTTTTCTGGGGATTACAAGTTTCGTAAAAATCCCTCACTCAATATGGGTTGTCCTATACTTCAATTTTTATTTTGTTAATTTTTATTTGCAAAGAGTTGCAAGGGGGTTACAGCTTCAAAAACAATTTGCTTTTTCGGGTATTTTTAATACGGTAACTATTGCAGCAGCAAGTTTAATTTTACTCGTCTTTTTTAAATTTAAAACGGACGGGCTGCTTATTGCCTACTTTTCCGGTAGCTTAGTATCAGCATTCTATCTTCTTTATACAACAAAAATTTGGCGGTATATAGAAACAATATCGTTTAGTAAAAAATTACTTAACCAGTTGGTTATTTATTCCGTTCCTTTATTATTCGATGCGGTTCTTTGGTGGACGATGAACCTTTCCGATAGATTGATTCTCGGTCATCTCTCAGGAACAGCTGATGTAGGTATTTACAGCGTTGCAAATAAGTTTGCAGCTATGCTTACTTTTATAAACCACATCTTTTACCTCGTATGGCAGGAATATGCGATAATTAAATCAAAAGGAATAGGTAATGAAGAGGAATTTCAAAATATATTCTTGCAGTACCTAAAAGTTCAATTTACAGGTGTGTTATTTTTAATGCCTGTTTCCAAACTGGCGGTTGAATTATTTATTGATGCGAAATTTATTGCATCCTATTTATACATTCCGCCTTTATTAGCTGGGTCAATGTTCTCTGCTTTTGCTGCATTTTATGGATTGTTTTATCAAATTGAAAAAAATACAAAAGGTGCACTTTATACATCCATGTTGGCAGGTATAATAAATATTGTATCCAACTTTGTGTTAATACCTATTTACGGAATTTGGGCTGCGGCTGGCTCAACATTAATATCTTTCTTAATCCTATGGCTAATTAGAATATTTATTTTAAAAAATTATATTTCTACTAAAGTACTATTCACTCCACGCTTATTGGCTGCTATTTTGTTACTTATTGTCGGACTCGGATTATACTATTCATCAGGCTACTTTTATTTAATTATCAATCTTTTATTTGGTGGGATTTTATTCATCTATTTAAATAAGTCTTTAATACTGAATTTAATTTCAAAGAAAAAAATTGATTGACTGACTCAATTAACATATTACAAATAACCGTAAGAGCAGATATTGGCGGGGGACCCGAACATTTGTATCGTCTTGTAAAAGGGTTTTCAACAAACATAAACTGTGTTATTGCGGCGCCGAAAGATGAACCGTATTATAATTTGTTCAAAGAAATTGTTGGAGGAAACAATTTAATTAAAATGCCGCATAGAAAGTTTAAATTATCATCCTTGTTTTTGCTTAGAAATGTTGTAAATAATAAAAGAATATCCATAATTCATTCGCATGGTAAAGGTGCTGGTATTTACAGTAGATTGCTTGGACTTATAACCGGCAAAAAAGTAATTCATACATTTCATGGTTTTCACATCGGCAAATACAATTCTATACAAAAGAAAATCTATATTTTATTGGAAAAGTTTCTCTCGATATTCACAGATAAAATAATCACCGTATCTGAGGGTGAGAAACAAGAAATTCTTAATGCAGGAATTTGCAGCTCAAGAAAAATAGTTGTAATAACAAATGGTGTAGAAATACCATCGGTAAAGGTAACCGAGTTAAACTATGAGCAGAAACCGAAAAAAATTATTTCGTTTTCAAGATTCAATTATCAAAAAAACACTAAGCTGTTGATAGAGGTCTCTAAAAAATTAAAAGAACTTGAAGAAAAAAAATTAGTTGAGTTTCATATTTACGGAAGCGGTGAGGATTTTGATTTAATTAGGCAGTTAATAGAGTCAAACAAATTAGGAGGACAAATAGTTTTACACGGAGCCGATTCTAATGCCCGGGATAAATTAGTCGATGGGTTTTGTTATATTTCAACATCACGCTGGGAAGGTCTTCCCATAAGTCTTTTGGAAGCGATGGCGGCTGGTTTACCGGTTTTAGCATCAAATGTTGTCGGAAATAACGATGTGATTATTGATGGAGAAAATGGACTGCTGTTTGAGCTAAATGATCCCAAAAGTTGTGCAGAGAAAATATTGAGGCTTGCATCAGACAAAAAGTTGTGGGAAAGTATTTCAATTAATGCTCGTAATACTGTACAGCAAAAATTCAGCATAAAAAAGATGATAACCGAAACGGAGAAAGTTTACTTACATTGAAAACAGCAATAGTACACGAATGGTTTGTTGATTATATGGGCTCCGAAAAGTGTGTAGAGTCTTTTACTAATATTTGGCCTGAAAGTGACGTGTTCGCGTTGATTGATTTCTTAAATGAAGATGAGAGAAAGAAAATATTAAAAGGTAAAAAGGCAATAACAACATTTGTACAAAATCTACCTCGGGCAAAATCAGCACACCGTTTATATTTGCCGCTCTATCCAATGGCTATTGAACAACTTGATATTTCAAAATATGATGTAATAGTATCAAGCTCTCACTCGGTGGCAAAAGGTGTGTTAACAAACAGTAAGCAGCTTCATATTTGTTACTGTCATACCCCGATGCGTTATGCGTGGGATTTATATCATCAGTATATAAATGAAAGCGGACTGCAAAAAGGTATAAAAGGGTTTATTGCAAAATACTTTCTCCATAAAATTAGAATTTGGGATTACGTTTCAGCAAAACGAGTTGATTATTTCATAGCAAATTCAAATTACATAGCTAAACGAATAAAAAAAGTTTACGGAAGAGATGCCGATGTAATATACCCCCCGGTCGATGTAGATCGTTTCAGGATGGAAAAAGAAAAAGGAGATTATTACTTAATTGTATCAAGATTTGTACCCTACAAAAAAGTTGATGTTGTTATTAAAGCTTTTTCTGAAATACCGGATAAAAAATTAGTTGTAGTAGGCAGCGGACCTGATGAGGATAAGCTTAAAAAAATAGCTGCGAGCAATATTGAATTTAAGGGTTTTCAAAGCGACGAAGAGTTGACGAACTTAATGCAGAAAGCCAAAGCTTTTGTTTATTCTGCCGAAGAGGATTTCGGCATTACAATTGTTGAAGCGCAAGCGGCAGGAACTCCCGTAATTGCCTTTGGTATCGGCGGTGCCGGAGAAACTGTGATTAACGGTAAAACCGGTGTTCTATTTGATGAGCAAACACCGGGTGCCTTAATAAATGCAGTTAAAGAATTTGAAAGTAACTCCAATAACTTTGATTCAGAGTTTATCCGTCAGCACTCTTTGAAGTTTTCCCGCAAAGTATTTGAACAAAAAATTGAAGAGTATGTTAGGATAAAATATAACGAGAACAAATCATTAAGCTGATCCAATGATTGATCAAAAATCACTTTTAAGTTTACGTAAAGCATCCGATTTTATTTTTTTGAATGCATCTTTTATTGCAGCAGCTTTTCTCGCACAGCCTATACAAGAATTTATTTCCAACCAGCTTCTTTTTATTCTTTTATTGCTGCTGAATATTCTTTGGTATGTTGTTTCCGGGATTGTAAACACATACTCAGATTATAATTACCGTTCTTTCTCAGACCAATTAATTAATCTTTCGCGTGTAATAATTGTTCAAATACTCTTTACAATTCTCTTTCTCTTCTTTGTCAAAGAAGATTTATTTACGCGCAACTTTGTACTTTTTTACTCGTTAATTTTAACCGGACTCATTTATATAAAAGAATATTTTTTGTGGAAAACTTTAGATAAGCAATGGAGCAGAGGTCAAAATCTACGCAACTTGCTTTTAGTAGGTATCAATGAAGTTAGTCTTCAATTTAAAGACGAGATAATCGAAAGACCCGAATTTGGTTTTAAATTTATTGGTTTTGTTGATAAGAATAAAAAAGAAAATGAAAACTATTTAGGAGACTCTTCAAAATTAGAAGCGATTATTCAAGAGCACCAAATAAAAGATATAATTTATGCCGACACATTGGATGATGCTGAATATTTGCAGGCTGTAAGAAGAATTTGCGATAAACACGCCGTAAAATTGACATTACTTCCGCAGATAAAACAATTTTCTAACTCAAATATTGAATTAAATTTCTTGGGCAACTTCCCCGTACTTAGTTTTCGCAATAACCGTCTGGAGCAGCTTAGATGGAGAATTGCTAAAAGAATATTTGATTTGAGTATAACGATTATATTATTGGTTACTGTCTTGTGGATTGTTTACCTTGTTATAGGAGTTATAATTAAGCTAACATCCAAAGGGAAAGTGCTTTTCTATCAAGATAGAATTGGGAGAGACGGAAAGATTTTTAAGTGTTACAAATTCCGTACAATGAGAGAAGTCGGTTTCGAATCTAAAAATATAATAGTTCCGGAGGCAGAAAGAATTACTCCCATCGGCAGATTTTTGCGTAAATATAGTTTAGATGAACTTCCGCAATTTGCAAATGTGTTGAAAGGAGATATGTCTATAGTCGGTCCAAGACCCCATGCAATTAATTTCAATGATATGTACAGTGATATGGTTGAAGAAATAAAATTGAGACATAGAGTTAAACCTGGTATTAGCGGTTGGGCTCAGGTACACGGACTGAGGGGTGATGTTTTTGATTTTGAAGAAAATAAATTACGAACTAAGAAAAGAATAGATTTTGATAATTGGTATATAGAAAATTGGTCTATAAAATTAGATATTCAAATAATCATTGAAACTGTTTGGCAAATTGTTTCCGGTAGAAATTTAGGTACGTAGCTTGAGTAAAATTGATAAAATATCATCCATAATTATTGCTAAGAACGAAGAAAATAACATAAGTCGCTGTATCGAAAGTCAGTTAAACTGTATCGATGAAATTATTTTGCTTGTTGATGAAAGCTCCACAGATAAAACTTTTGAAATTGCGTCATCATACGAGAAGGTAATATGTAAAAAAACAAAATGGAAAGGCTTTGCCGAAACAAAAAAGGAAGCAATAGCTCTTACATCCTACAACTGGATATTTTGGATAGACGCCGATGAAGAAATTACTCCTGAGCTTTGTGAAGAATTGCAGTCGATGAAACAAAACGATTCCCGGTTCAGTGCATACAAAGTTTCGAGGAGAGCCTTTTTCTTAAATAAATGGATTAAACACAGCGGCTGGTACCCGGATTATGTAACGCGGTTCTTCAATAAAATTTATGCTAGCTTTGATGATAGTCAGGTTCATGAAGGGTTAATAGTCGATGGTTATGTTGGACAACTGAAAAATGATTTGAATCATTACACAGATCCCTCAATCAAACACTACTTTGAAAAATTTAATAATTATACCACGCTCGCCGCAGAAGATTTGCATAATAAAGGAAGAATTGTAAATATCTCGGATATCCTTTTAAGACCTGCATTCAAATTTATTAAAATGTACTTCTTTCAACTCGGATTTCTTGACGGTTTACACGGCTTTATTCTCGCAGTATTTTCATCAGCGTATGTTTTTACAAAATATTGTAAGTTATGGGAGTTAAATAAGAAGAATAACTAATGAAAATCGGATTAATACCCAATATTGAAAAATCGAATGTAATCAACATCATTAATGATTTTATCACACTTCTTGAAGAAAGCGGGATAGAATATTTGTTTAGTGAGAACCTGGCTGAATTTAAGTCCCAGTTAAAATGTAGTGAAAAGGATAATTTATTTAAATCAATTAGAGAGTTAGGTGAAAGCGTTGATGTGATTGTTTCTCTCGGCGGTGACGGCACTATGCTTAATACTGCTTATGAACTTAGAGGTTCACGTGCTCCTCTTCTTGGTTTGAATCTTGGTAAGCTTGGTTTTCTTGCCGAGTTCGAAATGAAGGATGTTCCCTCATTGGTGAAGGATTTACAAGATAATTCTTTAGTAATTGAAGAGAGAATGACTTTATGCGGATTTAATGTAAATGAAAGGGATCACGAATTAGTAGCTATTAATGATTTGGTGATTGATAAAGGTAGATGGCCTAAAATGATTGAGCTTACAATAAAAGTGGATAATGATTACGTCTCTACTTTCTCTGCCGATGGGATTATTGTAGCAACACCTACAGGCTCTACCGGGTATTCACTCTCAACAGGTGGACCTATTGTTAATCCTAAAGCAGATGCTATAACTATCAGTCCAATTTCACCCCACACTTTAACCATGCGTCCTTTGGTACTTTCTAGTAATCAGAAGATAGAAATTCAAGTGCGCTCACCGGAATTAGTTCAAGTTAGCTGTGACGGACAGCGAGTACATTATTTTGACTCACCCGTAACACTCGAGATTTTAAAAAGCAATAAACCTGTTCGGTTGATACATTCCACAAAAACAAACTACTTTGAAATTCTACGTAACAAATTATACTGGGGATTGGATATTAGAAAAAACAATGTCTGAAAGGGTTAAAGATGCTTAAACAAATTTCACTTTTTGTAATTATTATATCAATTAACTTATTTGCTCAAGATGGAATTACAGTAATTGACGAACAAACCGATGAACCGATGCTTTTAGGAAGGCATAACCGTGAAGCATTCAGCGATTCAAGTTTTTCGTGGTGGTTCAATGAAGAATATGAATACTATTCGATTGACGATAGTGTTCTTGTGTTTTTAAAAGATAGAATGGAAAATGTTAATGTCACAGTTGTTATGGGCACTTGGTGCAGCGACAGCCGTAGAGAAGTTCCTCATTTTTATAAAATTGTAGATTACCTCGGGTTTGATGAATCCAATATAGACTTAATTTGTGTTGATAGAGCTAAAGTAGGGGTTGCTGATGAGGTTGACGGATTGAATATAAAATTAGTTCCTACTTTTATTTTTTACAAAGATGGCGAAGAGTTGGGGCGAATTGTAGAAACTCCCGAAGGAACATTAGAAAAAGATATTTCAGAGATTATAAAATAGAAAAACCTCCGAGCAGTCTATCGGCTAAAAGAATTACCAAGCTATCAAACTCGAAGGCTTATATCAATTATTTATTTAATTATTTGATGCAGCTAACTCCGGCGTTTGGATTTCAGCAATTCGCTTAAATTTCTTCGGCGCTTTAACCTTACCATTACCGTTATTCTTACCCACATCAATTTTAACTTTGTTTTTATCTTCTTCCATTTTCCTTTCTTTTATTTCACGGTAAACATAGACTTCGTTTTTATAATTGCGAAGAACAATTCTATCTTCATCGCGATGAAGAACATAATTAGGTATCAACGGAATTTTACCGCCGCCGCCGGGCGCATCAATTACAAAATGGGGGATAGCCAAACCGCTGGTGTAGCCGCGTAATTGGTTCATTATATCCAATCCCTCTTGTATTGATGTTCTGAAATGACTTGCCCCTTTTGTTTCATCTGCCATAAATAGATAATAAGGTTTAACGCGTATTTTAAGAAGTTTTTGAAACAATTCCATTAGAACTTCAGCGTTGTTGTTTACACCCTTCATCAATACTGCTTGATTTTGAACAGGGCAGCCGGCATCGGCGAGCATTGTACATGCCTTAGTGCTTTCTTCAGTAATCTCCCAAGGATGATTAAAATGAGTGTTAATATATATCGGGTGGTATTTTTTAATCATATTACAAAGTTCAGGAGTTATTCGTTGCGGAAGAACACAAGGCATTTTTGTTCCGAGGCGAATAATCTCTACGTGAGAAATTGAACGTAAACGTTTTAAGATTTTTTCCAGCATTGTATCGGTCAGCATAAGCGGGTCACCCCCGGAAAGAATAACGTCTCGTATTTCAGTATGCTGCTCTATATAATTAAAAGCCGATTCCAATTCTTTCATAGAAATTTTCCCGGAATCACCAACTTTTCTTTTGCGAGTACAGAATCTACAGTACATTCCGCACTGACTTGTAACCAGAAAGAGGCATCTGTCCGGGTATCTGTGAGTTATATTAGGAACAGGGCTCATTGCGTCCTCGTTAAGAGGGTCTTCGAAGCCGTCCATATCATCGAGCTCAACTCCGTCGGGCACACATTGAAGCCAGATCGGATCTCCGGGGTAACGGATTAAACTGAGATAATAGGGATTAATTCTAGCTTGAAAGAATTCGTCGAGATCTTCAGCCACTTTTTTATCAATGTTGAATTTCTCAACAAGTTGATCAACGGAATGCACGCTGTCGCGTATCATCTGTTGCCATAGTTCCATTGATTTTTCCTTTATGTTGTTAGATATTTACCAAAAATTACCAGGTTGTCGTCAACCTTATAAAAATCTTTTATATCAGCTAGAACTTCGTAATCATTATTGTGATAAAACTTTCTTGTTGCTTCGTAACTTGGCTGAGATGATGTTTCGGCAATAACCAAGTACCCTCTTTGTTCTTTTATGAACTCTTCAGCATGCTTTAATAACTTTTTGCCTATTCCTTTTCCGTGATATTTTGAATCAACAACAATCCAGTACAAATCAAATGTACCTTCGGTCATATATCTCTTACCAATACAATGGTAACCGACAGCTTTATTTTCAAATTCATAAATAAAAATGTTGTAATCATACTCATCTTTTACATTATTCTCAATAGTTTCGTCAATTAATTCTATTGCTATTTTTTTTTCTTCCGGTTTGAAGATGTCAATACTTTCAATCACATTTATTAAATCAGAACGATCCTTTTTTTTCAATCTTCTTATCATAATTAATTCCTATTGATTGCAAGCATAACTAATCTTTTAATCAGCATTTCATAACTTAATCCGGCAGCAGCGGCTGAACGCGCAAAGCCTGCATCCGGCGAAATATCGGGGTTTGGGTTAACCTCAATAACATAAGGAGAATTATTTTTTGATAACCTTATATCAACCCTAGCATAATCTCTGCAGCCCATAGCATTAAAAGAAGCTAAAGCAATCTCGCTAACTTTTTTAACCGTTCTCTCGGAAAGTTTGGCAGGACAAACCGGGACCGTGTGTTTGTAATATTCACTTTCCGGTGACCACTTAGCCTCATATGTAATAATTTTCGGCAATCCTTTTGATAATCCTTTAAAACTTATTTCGGAAATGGGTAGTACTTCATTATCCAATATAGAAACGTTTAATTCTCTTCCATCAATAAATTCTTCGATTAACAAATCCTGCTTAAAATTCACAAACAAGTATTCCATTCTTTTGTAAAGCTCGTCCATATTTTTTACAACAGAATTTTCCGAAATGCCAATGCTTGCATCTTCACTCAGAAGTTTAACCATCATCGGGAATTTGAGTTCTTCGAAATTCAATTTCTCTTTTGAACGATATTGAGCAACTAAATATTTCGGTGTCGGGATGCCAGACCCGATGAGAATTCTTTTCGTTCGCTGTTTGAATAAACAATTACCGAGCGTTAATCCCGTATTGCCGGTATATTGAATTCCGAGCATCTCAAACAACCCGGCGCAGTAACTTTCAAAATGGGAATTGCCGTCAACCGATTCTATTAAATTTAGAATAGCATCAGGTTGATACGTCTTTAATTCATTAAACAAAGAACGAGTATTACCGTTTACCGGTAATCCTTTAACATCATTAAATTCTTCTGAAATGATTGATATTATACTATCAATCTGTTCAACAAATCCTTTTTCCGATAAATCGGTTTTTAATGTGCTCGCGGAATCTTTGCCTGTGTAATTTTCATAAATAGATTTAGGCTCATTAAAACAGACTAAAATTTTTTTATCCGCCATTAAATCATTCCGTATCTTTTTGCGGCGGAATTTAGAACAGCATTTATTGTTTCTTCATAAGACATTCCTGCTGCTCTTGCTGCTTTTGGATAACACGAATTATCATCCGGGTTAGGCAACATACCCGGGAGCGGATTAACTTCGATAATATTCGGTTCGCCATCGGCATCAAGTCTTACGTCTATTCTACTCCAATCTTTGCAGTTAAGTACATTATACGTTCTTAGAACCAGCTCGGAAATCTTTTTCTCTAAATCAGGATCAATTTTAGCAGGACAAGTAAAAATATCTAGTGGGTTATCTCTTGTATCGAGAATCCATTTCGCTTCGTAAGAATAAATCGGGATCATATCAGAAGGTAATTGATTAAAATTCATTTCAACAATTGGAAGAGTTCTGGCTTCACTTCCATTACCGATTACTGCCACCGTAAATTCACGTCCCGGTAAATATTCTTCAACAATAAACGGTTGATTATATTTTAATACGTTTTCAGCTAAGGTTTTTTCTAAAGTTTCGTGATCGTTCACATAAGAGGAATTAAAAATGCCTTTGCTCGAGCCTTCACCAATTGGTTTTATCATAAGAGGGAATCGTAATTCATTTCCGGCAAAACCGTTTTCACCAAATGAGACGACAAATTTTGAATTAGGAATTTTATGATAGGTCAAAACTTCTTTGGTTCGTGATTTATCCAAACATAAACTCAATGTAAGAGGGTCAGAACCTGTGTAAGGGATCTGAAGCATTTCCAACATTGCCGGTATTTGTGCTTCTCTGCTTATACCGTTTGCACCTTCGGCAACATTAAAGACAATTTCCGGATTCAACTTTCGGAATTTTTCATACGCATCTTCGTTTGCTTCAATCAGAGTAACTTTATGATGCAATGCAAGAGCATCTCTTAATGCAAAAATTGTTTCATATGTATCCCACTCGGCATATTTATCTAATGAATTGTTGGATTGGAGATAGGTTTGGGATGAGTTGTTAGAAACTTTTGTTGATGATTCAGGTTTTACATTATATGTAAGTGCGACGTTGAACTTTTTTATCATTGTAAGGAATAAAAATTCCTTAAAAAGTTATAGGCAATATAAAAGTTTAATATTCATATGCAACAACTTAGTAAAAAAATTTTTTTTGTTAGTGATTTAAAATATTTTTTAAAATTTTTTAAGCGATGAGAGAAAACTTAAGTGCTGTTGAATAATTTTTCTTTAAGTGATGCTTGATGACGAGATTTTCTTCTTTGGAAAGGGAAGGATCCGTTGTAATTATTTTAAATGCATCTTCTTTTGCTTTTATCAATAGCCCGGTGTCGTTAATTAAATCTGCATGTTTTAGTTGAGGTATTCCGCTCTGTTCAACACCGAAAATATTTCCGGGTCCACGAAGTTTAAAATCAATTTCGGAAAGTTTAAATCCGTCGTTGTGTTCAACCATTGCATTTAAACGTATTTGTGCTTTATATTTTTCAAGCTCCGAAGCAGAAAGATAATCTAAGGAGATGTTTCTTGTTTTCATTTTTTGTAAATGTTCGTCTCTTGTAACCAAAATACAGAAGGATTGTTTATCGCCTCTGCCCACACGGCCGCGAAGCTGGTGAAGCTGCGAGAGTCCGAACCGGAATGCTTCGTTAATTACCATTACGGTAGCATTGGGTATATCTATTCCCACTTCGATTACAGTTGTTGAGAACAAAACATCAAACTCACCTTGTGCGAATCTTTCCATAATAGATTCTTTTTCTTGCCATTTCATTTTACCGTGAATTAAGTTCACGTTTATTCCGCTGAGATAGGTTTCTTTTATTTTTTCATATTCACTCGTAACATCTTTCAAATCGAGTTTTTCCGATTCTTCAACCAAAGGATAAACAATAAATGCTTGTTCACCGGATTTAACTTTTTCTCTGATGAACTTGAAGATATCTTCCAAATTTTTTTCACTTCTCAAAGCTGTTTTTATTTCTTTGCGGTTTTTCGGCATTTGATCGATTACCGATACATCAAGATCACCGTAGACAGTCATAGAAATTGTACGAGGAATGGGGGTCGCAGTCATTATTAATACATCGGGTGAAATTGTTTTGCCGATTAAACGAGAGCGCTGAGCAACCCCGAAACGATGCTGTTCATCAATGACAACCAAACCCATTTTCGGGATTGAAACATTTTCTTCAAGAAGTGCATGTGTGCCTATGATTATATTTATTTCGTTGGAAGCTATTCCGTTTAAAATAGTTTTCCGGGTTTTGGTTTTTTGTCCACCGATTAAAAGCGCTACATTAAAATTCGTTCCTTTTAGAAATTGATGAATTTTTTTAAAGTGCTGATCAGCTAAGATTTCGGTAGGTGCCATAAGCACTGCTTGAAAACCATTGGTAACTGCAATAAGCATTGATATTAACGCAACTATTGTTTTACCGCTGCCAACATCACCTTGGAGAAGTCTGTTCATCGGTTCCGGGCTTTCCATATCTCTTCTTATTTCACTAAGCACCTTTAGTTGAGCTTTGGTTAATTCAAAAGGAAGGTTGTTGATAAATTTTCTTATCGGTTCAGCGCGAACATTAAATTTTATCCCGTTTCTTTTGCTCTTCAGCCTTTGCTTTCTCAATGCTGCCAAACATTCGAGGTAAAAAAATTCTTCGTACTTAAAACGCTCTTTAGCTTTATACAATTCGTTAAGATCGGAGGGATGATGGTAAATTTGAATTGCTATGTTTTTCGGGAGCAAATCATTTTTATTTATTATTTGTGAAGGAAGTGATTCAGGTATTAATTTCGAGTAGCTCTCTACTGCATTACTAATAATTCTTCTCAGGCTGATATCGCCTAACTTTGATGTTTTTAATTCTTTTGAGACTTTATAAAATGGAATTATCTTTCCGGTGTTTAGAAATTCTTCGGATTCGTTATCGGTAATCTTATCAAAATCAGGATGAGTAAATTGTAAATTACCGTAACGGGTTATAACCGGTTTTGCAGAAATTGCATAAATATCATTTTCTTTGAAAACATCCTTGAAGAATTTTATTCCTTGAAACCAAACACACTCAAAATGACCGGCTTTATCCTTCATCTGTACTTTGAAAATTTGCTTTTTCCCGTAACGAATTAATTCCGTATCAACAACCTTCCCGATGATTGTAACCTCTCCATCGTAGCCGTTGTTTATATATTGAACAACTTTAACCGAGTTGAGAATGGTAGAACGGTCTAAATGCTTGGTTGGGAAATAGTAAAGGAGATCCTCAACGGTTTCAATCCCGACTTTTTGAAAAGCTTCGGCACGTTTTGGTCCGACGGATTTTAAATATTGTATTGATGTGGAAAGTTCTTTGTTCATTCAAAGAAAAGTTTTTAGATATGTTAAAATATAGTTGATTCGATGTAAACTTAAAAGAAAGGATTAATGTTCCGACTTCATATCTCTGTTCATTAACTCGTAGGTCATCTTTTGAGGGTCGCGGTTTTCATACAATGTTTTATATACGGCTTCAATTATGGGGGCTTCTACTTTGGCTTGCATAGCAAGTTCTCTGGCGGATTTAGCAGTAACAACACCTTCGGCAACCATATTCATAGACTTCAATACATCTTTAAGTTTTTTCCCTTTCCCGATCTGTTCACCAACGTAACGGTTACGGCTGTGACGACTCATACAGGTTACAATTACATCGCCTATACCTGATAAGCCGGAAAAAGTTTCGGGGCGAGCTCCGAGTTCAATTCCAACTCGTGATATTTCGGCAATACCGCGAGTCATTATTGCAGCCTTGGTATTGTCTCCGAATTTTGCGCCGTCAACTATTCCCGCACCAATTGCAATAACATTTTTCAATGCACCACCAAGCTCAACACCAATAATGTCTGTAGATGAATAAACCCGAAGATAAGAAGTCATAAACGCAGCTTGAATTTGTTCTGCAGTTTCCAAACTTTTTGATGCGGCAACTACTGCAGTTGGAATTTTTTTTGCTACTTCTTCTGCATGGCTAGGTCCCGAAAGTACGCCGATGTTTTTATCGCCTATTTTCTTTATCACATCTTTTATAACTAATGAAACGGTCAGAAGGGTATCCGTTTCAATTCCTTTAGCAACGCTAACCAGAATTGTATCGGTAAAATCACTCTTCTTTAATTTCTGTAGTACACTGCGGATATACTGTGAAGGAATAGCGAGAACTATCATATGCATATTTTCCACAGCATCTTCTAGGGAATTAGTAATTTTAATTTCTTTAGGGAGTTTGATACCGGGTAAGTAGACTTTGTTGATTCTTGTTTTGCTTAAGGTTTTTGCGTAGGAGCGCTTATATTCCCAAAGAGTAACGTTGTGACCGTTATTATGAAGCACAATGGCAAGAGCAGTGCCCCAGCCGCCTGCACCTAATACCGATATTCGCATCAGTTATGATTTCTTCTTTTTAAAAAGATTTATTCTGCTTTCGCTTCCCCTTAATAATCTGCCGATGTTGGCACGGTGGGTATAAAGTACAAGCAATGCCAACAGAATAGCAAAGGGGAGGATGGTGTGATAACCTGGTATATTCACATTAAAAATGTTTTCTCTAACTATCAAAATGAGAGGAACAGAAATAGCTGCTAATATTGATCCCAATGAAACATATCTTGAAACAGTAACAACTATAAAGAAAACTGCAAGTGCGAACAGCATATCGACTGTAATTATTGCAATTAAAAATCCAAGTGAAGTTGCAATACCTTTACCGCCTTTAAATTCGGCGAAGATGGTCCAGATATGACCGATAACTGCGGCAATACCGGCAATGATTTGAACAAGAGTAAAATCATCGAATGGTGTTGCATTAGGAAATGGAAAATCTCCGAGATAAAGACGTGCAACAAGAATAACGGCAACAGCCCCTTTTAATGCATCCAAAATAATTGTTAATACCCCATACTTCCAGCCAAGAACTCTAAAAACATTAGTACCGCCTGCATTTCCGCTTCCGTGTTTACGGATATCAATTCCTTTAACACCGCGAGCAATTAAAATACTTGTCGGTATAGAACCGATTAGATATGATAGTATGGCAATAATTACAAGATTTAGCATTTTTTCCCCGAAAAATTAAGTAAACTTATACAAATGAATTCTATTTTTCAATTAAAAATCTATTTCTCTTTTACCAACAATTTGATGAAAAAGTTCTACATCCGATTCGGTTGTAATTTTAAAATTTAAGCTGGAACCTTGAACTAAATTTGCAGTCTCGCCGAGTCTTGTTACCAACATAGATTCATCTGTTCCAAGGAATGACTCATCCCTTGCTTTCTGCATTGCTTTAAGCAATGTGGTGTACTTAAAAATTTGAGGTGTTTGGATGTAACTTATTTCACTCCGGTTAATATAATTAACTATAATTTCTTTTCCATTTACCAATGTATCTTTAGCTTTAATAGCCACGACTGCGTTCCCTTTTTTGATAGCAGTATTAATAGCATTATCGAGAACACTTTGAGGAAGTAAAGGTCTGGCAGCATCGTGAACTAATACAAAGTCTTCATTATCAGCTTTAAGAGAAATGAGGGCGTTGAAGACGGAATCTTGTCTTTCTTTGCCCCCTTCAACAATATTTGCAAGTTTATCAAACCCGAATTTTAACTTTATCTTTTCTATCAATTCAAAATATTCGGGCTGAACCGAAACAATAATTTCATCAACTTTTTCACACTTGTTAAATATGTTAATAGTATATGCAATTAACTCTCTTCCGTTGAAAGTCATAAACTGTTTGGGTGTGCCGCCGCCAATACGTTTGCCGGAACCACCCGCAGGAATTATAGCGTATACTTTATTCATTATAATATCAGCATTGCATCCCCATAACTGAGGAATCTATATTTTTCTTTAAGTGCTTTTTTATAACTTTTCATTAAGAAATCATATCCTGCAAATGCTGCAGCTAACATCAACAATGTAGATTCCGGTTGATGAAAATTTGTGATTAACTTTTTGGTTATTTTAAAATTATACGGCGGGAAGATAAATTTATCAGTCCAGCCGAAATTAGGTTTACAGAAACCCTCTGCCGTAACACTGCTTTCCAAAGCTCGGGTTGTGCTTGTTCCCACCACAAAAACATTCTTTTTGCTTTCAAGCGCTTTGTTAATTTCCGCAGCAGTATCTTCAGGAATTTCGAAATACTCGGAATCCATTTTATGTTTAGTTAAGTCCTCAACCTCCACCGGTCTAAATGTACCGAGACCGATGTGAAGAATAACCGGAACAACTTTAATTCCTTTCTTTTTGATTTTTTTGATTAGTTCCGGAGTAAAGTGAAGTCCGGCAGTAGGCGCAGCAACCGATCCGTCTTCTTTTGCAAAAATTGTTTGATAACTTTCTCTGTCTTTAGGTTCAACATCCCGTTTAATATAAGGTGGAAGTGGAGTTTGACCGATTTTTTCGATGGCTTTATATATATCTCCCGAATCATCATTAAATCTAACGGTTCTGCCTCGAGATGTTGTATTGTCGATAACTTCGCACCAAAGATTATCGTTAAAATAAATTCTATTTCCTATTCTAACTTTTCTAGCGGGGTCAACAATTACATCCCAGATATTTTCTTCCCTGTTTAATTCTCTCAAAACAAAGACTTCAATCTTTGCGTTGGTACGTTCCTTTTTACCATAGAGACGAGCCTGCATTACTTTGGTTTCGTTCACGACAAGAACATCACCTTTAGACATGTAATCGACAATGTCTTTAAATATTTTATGCTCAACCTCTTGGGTTTTTCTATCGAGAACCATCAGTTTAGCCTGATCCCGCTTTTTAGCCGGATATTTTGCAATTGCGGTTTTAGGCAAGTTGTACTTAAAATCTGATAGCTTCATTTATTCTCCTTCTGAAATGATCTATTTTATATTTATAATTAAGGGGGAGGGAAGAACCCTCCCGCATTATTTATTTTTTCTTTTTACTCTTAGTTGCAGTTTTTCTTTTAGTTGTTTTCTTAACAACTTTTTTATCTCTCAAAGCAGCTCTTGCTGCGGCAAGACGAGCAATTGGTACTCTAAATGGTGAGCAACTGACGTAGTTCATACCAACTCTATGGCAAAATTCAACCGAATCAGGTTCGCCGCCGTGTTCACCGCAAATACCAACTTTAAGATCTTTACGGGTGCTTCTTCCTTTTTCTGTACCCATCTTAACTAATTCGCCAACACCGTCTTGGTCAAGGCTTTCAAACGGATCTTTTGGAAGAATATCTTGCTCAACATATTTAGGTAAGAATTTACCGGCATCATCGCGTGATAAACCGAAAGTAGTTTGAGTTAAGTCGTTTGTACCGAAACTGAAGAACTCGGCTACTTCGGCAATTTGGTCTGCGGTAACTGCAGCTCTCGGCAATTCTATCATCGTTCCTACCAAGTAGCTTACCTTTTTACCTTTTTCTGCAAAGACTTCTTTTGCAACTCTACGAACAATTTCTTCTTGAAGTTTTAATTCGTTTACGTGTCCAACTAAAGGAATCATAATTTCCGGTTTAACCTTGATACCTTCTTTGGCTACATTTACAGCAGCTTCAAAAATTGCACGAGCCTGCATTTCGGTAATTTCAGGAAAGCTTATTCCCAAACGACAGCCTCTGAATCCAAGCATTGGGTTGAACTCGTGTAAGGATTCAATTTTTTCTTTTACTTTTTCAACCGGCACACCGAGCGCATCTGCTGTTTCTTTGATTTCGCTTTCTTCGTGAGGTAAGAATTCATGCAACGGTGGATCTAATGTTCTAACAGTTACAGGTCTTCCTTTCATCACTCTGAAGATACCTTCGAAATCCTGACGTTGGTACGGAAGTAGTTTGTTGATAGTTTTTCTTCTTCCTTCTTCGGTATCCGAAAGTATCATTTCGCGAACGTTTAGAATTCTCTTTTCGCCGAAGAACATATGCTCTGTGCGGCATAAACCTATACCTTCTGCACCGAATGCAATAGCATTTGCCGATTGATCAGGTTGATCGGCGTTTGTTCTAACATTCATAGTTCTTGTTTGATCTGCCCATTTCATTAAGTCAGCATAGGTTTTATATACATCGGAATCTTTTGCATCCATTTCTTTTGTGATGAGTACTTGAATAACTTCGGACGGTTTAGTAGTTAATTCGCCTTTAATCACTTCACCGGTTGTACCATCGATTGAAATATAATCACCTTCTTTAATAACGTGATCGGTACCTTCAGCTCTCATTTCACCGGCCTTGTAATTGATGTTGAGAGTACCGCAACCGGCAACGCAAACCTTACCCATTTGGCGTGCAACAAGAGCAGCGTGGGAAGTCATACCGCCGCGGGCAGTAAGAATACCGTCGGATGCATTCATACCTTTAATATCTTCGGGTGAAGTTTCAATTCTAACAAGAATTACTTTGTCACCTTTGGCTGCCATCAATTCGGCATCGTGTGCTGAGAAAGCAACTTTACCTGATGCGGCTCCAGGTCCGGCATTAAGACCTTTAGCAAGAAGTCTGCCTTCGTTAATTGCATTTTGTTTTTCTTTTAAGTCGAATATCGGACGAAGTAATTGATTTAATTGATTTGGTTCAATTCTCATCAATGCATCTTCTTTTGTAATAAGTTTTTGGCGAACCATATCAACAGCCATTTTGATAGCTGCAAAACCGGTTCTCTTTCCAACGCGGCATTGAAGCATCCAGAGTTTACCTTGTTGAATTGTAAATTCAATATCCATCATATCTTTATAATGCTTTTCAAGATCTAAGCGAATTTTATCAAGCTGTTTATAAATCTTCGGATCTTCTTTTTGTAAGTTTGCAATCGGTTCAGGAGTTCTTACACCGGCAACAACATCTTCACCTTGAGCATTGAATAGGTACTCTCCGTAGAATTTATTTTCACCGGAAGCCGGGTCACGAGTAAATGCAACGCCGGTGCCAGAATCTTCACCCATATTACCGAAAACCATCGACTGAACATTTACTGCGGTACCCCACTCGGCGGGGATTCCGTTAAGTCTTCTGTAAACGATAGCTCTTTCATTTTGCCAAGATTCAAATACAGCACCGATAGCTCCCCACAATTGTTTCATCGGATCGGTTGGGAAGTCGACTCCTTTTTTCTCTTTGATTGCCGCTTTAAACTCTTCAACTAATTCTTTTAACTGCTCGGTAGTTAAATCAGTATCTTTTTCGATGTCGGCAGATTTTTTCTTTCTGTCGAGAATTACTTCAAATGGATCGTGATCGTGTTTGTCTTCAGGTCTCAAACCTAAGACTACGTCGCCGTACATTTGAACAAATCGTCTGTATGAATCGTATGCAAAGCGAGGATTGTTTGTCTTCTTTGCGAGAGCTTCAACAGTTTCATCGTTTAACCCGAGATTAAGAATAGTATCCATCATGCCGGGCATTGAAGCGCGAGCACCGGAACGAACTGAAACCAATAACGGGTTTTCTTTGTCTCCGAATTTAGCGCCCATTTCTTTTTCAACTTTAGCGAGCGCTTTAAGAACTTGATCCTTAAGTTCTTTCGGATATTTCTTTTTGTTGTCGTAATAATAAGTACATACTTCGGTAGTAATTGTAAAACCAGCCGGAACCGGCAGACCAATGTTAACCATCTCGGCGAGGTTAGCACCTTTACCGCCAAGCAAGTTTTTCATATCAGCTTTACCTTCTGCACGCTTACCGCCAAAAAAGTATACGTACTTCGTTTTTCTTGCTTTAGCCATTAAACAGCCTCCTTACTTTTAATAGATTATTTCTTTTCGAATGTATTTTTTAGTGTTTCGATCATCTCTTGTTCTTCCTCAACAACCAATTCAATTTTGAGGTAGAAAATATCTATGTCGTCAAACTCATTGCTGAATGCGTTAAGTTTAACGGCATCTTTTTGAGTTGTGATAACCGAATATGAATTTGTTTCGTAAAAAGCTTTTCTAATAGACTGAATTTCTTTGAGATTGTATGATTTGTGATCTCTGAAATTCATTCTGTTTGTAACATCAATACCATTATGTTTAAGAACATTGTAAAACGAATGCGGTCTTGCTATTCCGCAAACCACTAAACTTTTTTGCCCACGGAATTCTTCGATATCATAAAATTCATGGTCTTTTACATCGTAGATACCTGTTGCTTTGTAATAGGCATGAAAGATTTTCTTTCCATCGAAATATTTCAAAATTTTTGCAGGTAAATCTTCTTTATCCGAGAACTTACGGTTAATAATTATAGCATCAGCTCTTTTTGCTTCAGAGAACGGCTCTCTCATACTTCCCAAAGGAAGAAGTTTTTGTTCCATTCTTCCTGCTATCTTAATGAATTTTTGTTCGAAGATGAGGAAGTTCAAATCACGTTTAATCCACCTATGTTGAAATGCGTCGTCGAGAACAATGCAGTCTAGGTCAAATTTATTAATTAATATTTGTGCACCTTCGACACGTTTCTCTGCAACCGCCGCAGGCACACCGCATTCCTCTGCGGCATAAAAAATTTCATCACCGCTTTCATCAACTGATTTGTAAAATTTCTCTCCGTCGGATACCAATTGATAACCTTTGGTTGTACGTTTGTAGCCCCGGCTTAGTATTGCCGTGCTTTTCCCAAGTTCTTTCAGCCTTTTTGTGATATAAATTACCAAAGGTGTTTTGCCTGCGCCACCAATAACAAGGTTGCCAACGGAAATTACTTTGGCATTCACTTCACGACTTTTTAACCATCCTTTATCAAAGAACATATTTCGTGTTTTGATCACGAAGGAATATATTACTGTAAAAGGCGATAATAATATTTTAAGAGTTGTTCCCAACAATTCTTTCTGCTTCTTTCTGAAGTTCTATCAACTTATTTTCACAAACTTCGATTAATTTATTTATTTCTTCTCTTGTACTTTCTTCTTTTATATAAACCGGTTCCGAATAAATCACGACAATTTTACTGAACGGTTTCGGTACTTGGAATTTATCCCAACTGTTAAACACGTAATGTTTTTTTGAAGCCGTCCCAATCAAAAATAGAGGGACTTTTTTTCTATGTGCTAAAACTACGGCCCCCGGTTTCATTTTGTGCGGCGGACCTGTTGGGCCATCAGGTGTAATTGCAAAAGAAAAGCCTTCATCTAATTTATCTTCCATAATTTTAAGCGCTTCTTTTCCGCCAATATGACTTGAGCCTCTAACAACTTTATAATTCCAATTTTTCAGCAGTCTTGTAAGTATCTCCCCATCTTTACTTTTGCTTACAAGTGCCGCAACTTTATAGTTTTTATGCACATACCAGGGGATTAACATACGTCCGTGCCAAAATGCAACAATGAATTGTTTATCATTATTTAAGACTTTCTTTACTGCATCACTATTTTGTATATCAATCCTGTATGTTTTTATAACAAGGTTTACAATAAATGTAAGAACATTAAGTCCGAGAAAATTCCAAAAACTTTTTTTTATTTCGCTAAGCTTCATTTATTCCGGCGATAATTATTTCCGCTGCTCTGCGGGATGCACCAACACTGCCAAGTTTATCTTTTATTTGTGAAAGTTTTTCTTTGATTGTTGAATACATAACTTTGCTGCTCAAAATATTATCTGCTTCGATAAAAATTTTTTCTTTGTTTACATCTGATTGAATTAATTCCGGCAGCACAGTTTCCCCAAGTATAATGTTTGCCATCGCCAGATTCTTCACTTTAATAATTGTTCTGCCGATGTAGTAAGTCAGCATCCCGGTTTTGTAAACCACTAAACTCGGAAGCTGAAATAAACCAGTTTCTAATGTTGAAGTGCCGGATTTAATTAATCCGAATTTAGCATTTGCCAGCAAATCGTAATTGTATCCTTTACTTAAAACAAAGTTTATCCCTTGAGCAAGATTTTGAAGAATATCCTCATCAATATTTTCGGAACATGCAACAACGATTTGCAAATTGAATTTATCTGCTATTTTCTTCGCACCTTTAATTACTTCCGGGAAAATTCTTTCAACCTCCTGCTTTCTGCTGCCGGGCATGACGAGCAGTATTTCTTTGTTATTATCGAGTTTAAGTTTTTGAAATAATTCATCTCTGTTTAAAAAATTATATTCGGCTACTCGATCAATCAGCGGATGGCCGACGTACTCAACTTCAACACCGGCTTTTTGGTAAAACTCTTTTTCGAATGGGAAGAGGACTATCATTTTATCAATATATTTTCGAATTTTTTTAACACGCCCTTGTCCCCAAGCCCAGATTTGCGGAGAAATATAGTAGTAAACTTTAGCACCAAGCTTTTTAATTTTGGGGGCAATATTTAAATTAAATCCCGGATAGTCGATTAAAACTACTTCTTTAATTTCTTCATTTTGGATTTTCTTCAACAAGTTTTTTTGTACTCTTTTGATAAGCGGAATATGTTTTACAACTTCTGCAAATCCTAAGAAAGCCATATCCTTTATGTTGTAAATTAATTCCATACCGGCTGACTGCATAAGGTTGCCGCCAATACCGGAAATTTGCATATTTGGTTCCAACTCTTTAATAGAATTTATTAAAGCCGAACCATGCATATCTCCGGAAACTTCACCTGCTATTATCATCAGCTTCTTGTTCAATTTGTTCCTAACGAATAGAGCACAATTAAAATTATTGTTACTAAAGCAAACGCCTGTAGTGTTCTTGTTTCGGACTTAAGACCTTTCCCAATTTTATATTCAGGCTGTTCAATACCCGGATTTTTATATGGTGTAAGTCTTGGTATTAATCTCGGTACTTTATTTCTATAATCATCGTATTGTTTACCGAAAGTTTTCTCCAAATATTTTTCTTCTTCATCGATTATAAACTTGTATTGTATGTAGAAGAAAATTAGCGCTATTATTTGCAAGTAGGGAAACAACGCCATCGACATTATACCAATTCCGAGATACAGGAAGATATTGCCGAGATATAATGGGTTGCGCACGTAAGCAAAAGCTCCCGTAACCACCAAGAAAGAACCACCGACACCGCCGGTTGTTCGGGTTTCGCTGCCGGCAACGCTTACACCCCAAAGTCTAAAACTTTCCCCGATTAGTGAGATCACAAAACCGATTATCATACTTTCCAATGTTGCTTTTTGAAAAATCAGCATAACAATTAAAAACGGAATCGGTGTATAGCTTCTATAACTAAAAATTTTAGCAGAAAAATTATTCATTCATTATCCTTGTAAATAAACTTCTCTTCTTTTTAGCTCCGCTTGATGACGGTGTTTCAAACGTTTTCTGTTTTTTAATTCTTCCAATTTGCGTCGTATATCATTAAAGTTTTTGAACGGTGAATATGAAATTCTGTTTGCTTCGCAAAATTTTAACAGTGATTTTTTTGCGAAAATAAAATCACAGTATTGAACCGGACATGCATCAGAATATCCGTCGCCGATATAAACTGTATAATCGTCATCAGAGCTGTGGTTAATAATGTGATTACGTTTACAATTTGCACACTGCTTACATTCCTCGTCAGTATAAGGGAATTGAGGAACTAAATTATTCCCTTCAAAAGTAAGTTTATTGGAATAAGCAGTTATGTGATCCAGCCCTTCTCGTTTCAAAAATTTATTGATGTAGTAATCAAGCCCGTCACTTAAAATCATTATTTCAAAATTGTTTTCGTTACAATAATCTACAAACGATTTGAATGTAGGATCTATATCAATACCGTCAAGAAATGAATCGAAATCATCCTCATCAAAATTTTTAACTGTGGCGCAGAGCTGCTGCCATGTATCCACTGAAGTAATTTCATTCTTGATCCATCTCTCAATGATGCGGTTTGCTTCTTCTGCATCACCGAATTTTAAGAACATCTCTTCGCCGATATCTTTTTGGGTAATTGTACCGTCAAAATCCACGAATATTTTAAAAACTTTATCTTTCATCAAAATTAATTTACCGGTAAATCTTCTGTAAATTGAACACCAACCAATTTAGAAATACCTTCCTCCTGCATTGTAACACCGTACATATTTTCTGCTGCTTCCATTGTTCGTTTGTTATGGGTGACAATAATAAACTGAGTATTTTTGCTGAACTCTTTAATTAGTTTTGTAAATCTGTCTATGTTTGCATCATCGAGCGGTGCGTCCACCTCATCAAGTACGCAGAACGGGGAAGGTTTAACCAAATAGATTGCAAAAAGCAGAGCCGTAGCTGTTAATGTTTTTTCTCCTCCGGAAAGCAATTCGATTGAAGTAGGACGTTTACCTTTTGGCTTTGCAATAATTTCAATTTTTGCTTCTAACGGATCAACATCCTGCTCTAACACCAAATCCGCTTCATCTCCCGGATCAAAAAGGGTTCTGAATATTTTTTGGAATGAAGCACGAATCTCTTCGAAAACACTAATGAATAAATCCTGTGCAGTTTGATTTATTTCTTTGATAGAATGAATTAAATCTTTTTCTGATTCGACAAGGTCATCGCGCTGCTTTAATAAGAAATCGAGTCTTTCTTTTTCCTCCTCGTATTCGGAATATGCGAGAAGATTGATTGGACCTAGATTTTTAATTTGTGTTTTTAATTGATGAACTTCATCCCTGGTTTCTTTGAAATTGAACGTATCAAGATCATCAAAGTTCTTCAGTTCAATATCGATTGCATAATCTTCTTGTATATCCTGCAGCAGGTTCTCCATTCTTAAATTAATTTCGCTTACTTTCAAATCGGATTCGTGCACCGTATCGGAAATTGTCTCGCGTTCTTTTCTTAAATCAGATAAACCGCTTTCCAATCCAACCGATTCGGAACGAACGCTTTGAAGTTCCGACTCGATGCTGCGTTCTTCGGAGATTAAGTTTTCTCTAATGCTTTCAATCTCTTTTAATTCTTCATTTTTTTCTGCAATGTTTTCTTTGATAATTTCAATTTCTTCGGAGGTTTCGGCAATATCTTTTTCACGTTTGGTAATATTGTTTTCAGCCGATACTTTATTTTCTTCCGCCGTTTGCAGTGAATTTTCCGTGTTGTCTCTCTGTCCGCGCAACCTTTCCAATTCGACTTTTGAAGTGTTCTGCCGGTCTAAAGATGAACGGTACTCGTGATCCAAAGTGGCAACTTCGGATTCCAAATCTTTTAGCGCTGTGTCTTCTTTTCTCTTTTCTTCACGTTTTTCTTCCAACTCTCTATTCAAATCATTTATTTGATTATCAAGTTGGTTTGATTTAGCAACCAGCTCTTTTATTTCATCTTGCGATTTATCAATTTCTTCGGATGCCTTCTTATTTTCAAATTCAAGTTGAGCAATTTGCTTTTCTATGTTGGAAATATCATTAAGTAAAAGTTTACCTCTCTCAGAGAGTGACTTTAAATTAATGGTAGAAATTTCTTTTTCTTTTTCTTCAATTTTGTTTTGAATATCGCTTAGTTTGTTTTCTAATTTTGGAAATTCTTTCTTTAGTTCTTCCAGCATTTGCTTGCGACCAAAAATTGAATCATCCATTTTCGGCAGAGAACCGGCATGAACTATTCCGTTGTTTTCAACCAAATCACCTTCTAAAGTAGTAAAATTGAAGTGACTGTACTTTTCACTTAAATGGATTGCAGTTTGCAAGTCTTTAACAATTGCAAAGTTTGCAAGCACTTTCTTGAAATAAGGCTGCCACTTTTCATCTGATTTTACAGGGTTATAAGCCCAATCAATAAATCCGGATTCTTTTGCGAGTTGTTTTCTTTTTCTGCCTATTGAAAAATTTCTCAGTTTCCCGATTAAACCGTTCCGCGGAGTTTGAATGCTTTGCAAAATATAGAACGAAGCTTTGCCGAGTTCGTTTTTCTTTAAGTAATCAACAGCATTCTGTAAATCTTTTGTGGATTCAATAAGCAAGTTATTGAGTACCGGTTTAAGCGCAGCTTCTAAAGCATACTTGTAATCTTCTTCGGTCGTACCTACATCGGCGAAAATTTGTTTTTCTTTGTCGGTCCAACCTTCACTTTCCAGCAGAACCTTTGATCCCTGTGATACTCCTTCGAGGTTCGTAATTAACGTGTTAATAAAATCAACCTTATCTCGTAAGATATGAAGGGAGCTTTTTATTTCTGCTTCATTCGAACGGAGTTCATTTAATTCTTTTTCAAGTTTTTCTTTGTAAGCTTGTTTTTCGGAATATTCTTTTTCGGAATCTTTGAATTTTGTATCGGCTACATCTTTTTCGTTTTGCAGTTCTTCAAGAAAGCCGACGGTTTTAGCAATATTGTTTGTAATAGATTGAATCTTCTCGTTCAGTTTCTGAATAGATTTATCCAGGTTGGAGCGAGATTCCTGAAGATTATTTAATTGATTTTCCTTAGCGGTCAAGTCACGAAATTTATTTAGTACTTCATCACTTTTCTCTCTCAAAACAGAGCGACGATCCTCAACTTTTTCCCTTCTTATTTTTATTTCTGCTTCGAAGTTGTTGAGTTCATTTTGCTTTGTTGCAATCTCTGTTTCCAACTCGTTAAGTTTGTTTCTGTTCTGCTCAATCAGCGATTCAGCATTCATTTTTTGCTGCTGGTAGTCTTCGAGTTCTTCGTGATAACGAAGCAAGTTTGTTTCGAATGAATTAAGTCTTTCTTCCGAGACAGAAATAATTTTTTGAGATTCGTGAATTTTATCATTTTGTTGTTTTATCTCGTAGCGTTTGTCTCTCAAGCGCTTTTCAATTTCATCGATTTGTGTTCTGAACTTTACTAGCTCGGTTTCGATGCTTCTAATTTCCGCATCGACTTCTTTCTTTCGTTCATTAAGCGTAGTGATTTTTTCTAAAGCAGCGTTCTTGTCTCTTGTATACAATGCCCATTCGTGTTCGGCCAAATCCAATTCTTTATCACGAAGAACAGATTGAATTTGGTTATACTTATCAGCTTTTTTTGCTTGTCTTTCTAAAGAGCGGACGGTTTTTTCGACTTCTGAAACAATATCGTTTACACGGGTTAAATCAGCTTTAACATCATCTAATTTTTTGAGAGCAAGTCTTCTGCGTAATTTGTATTTATTAACACCGGCTGCTTCTTCAAACATTTTTCGTCTTTCATCTGCTTTGCTGCTGAGGATAGTCTCGATCATTTTTAACTCAATTACCGAGTATGCATTTGTGCCCATACCGGTATCCATAAAGAGGTTTGTTATGTCTTTGAGTCGGCAGATATTTTTATTAAGCAAATATTCACTTTCACCCGAACGGAAAATTCTCCGTGTAATAGTTACCTCGGAATACTCGGTAGGGAGGATACCTTTATCGTTGACAAGAGTAAGCGACACTTCCGCCATACCCATCGGTTTTTTGTTGCGCGTTCCGTTGAATATAACGTTTTCCATTTTGTCGCTTCTTAGCGTACTGGATTTTTGCTCACCCAAGCACCAGCGGAGAGCATCTACAATATTCGTTTTGCCGCATCCGTTAGGCCCCACAATGCCGGTTATTCCCTTTGTAAGTTCGATAGGGGTTTTATTTGCAAACGACTTGAAGCCGAATATTTCCAGTTTGGATAAATACAAAGCTACCTCTTAAAGAAATTTATATTCTGTTACTGCTCTTATTAAGTGATAAACGGTAGAGTTTGCAAATTGATAGTATAATAAAATACCAACAACCACAATAATAATAACAGCCAAACCGTACAGGTTTACCTTCGAAGGCTTTATATCGAAAATTACGTGAATGCCTTTGAATAGTCTTTGAACCTGCCACAATAAATACAAAGCAATTACAATGTATAAATACAAGTTCACAATATCAGCAGCCAAAATTCTATACAAAACAAGTTCCACCGGTAATAAAAGCGAAAGCGGAAGAAAAGACCAAATTGTAGTATAGAAAATGCTCGAGAAAAATACTTTGTTCTTCAAAAAGAATGAGAAAATTTTGATCACCATTGATAGAAGTATGATACCAATTATTGATACAGCAAAGAGTATTAAAAATCCATCCAAAGGATGCCAAGCTAAATAAATTACTGCATCAATTAAATTCTGTGAGCCGAAAGCCAGTAATATTTTTTCAAGAAACAGATTTGTTCTTAGGTAATAAAGCAGATTTATAATCAACAACGCAAATGAACCGGCAAGTATAAACATTAGGAAAATTGTTTGAATGCCGGAAAGTAATCTGTGATCACGAATATCAGCAAAGAAATTGTAAGGTCTTATTAAAGCACGGCTGGCATCTTCTCTAAATTTCCTTTTAGAATTAATAAGAAGTGCCATAAATAGTGAAAGTATTAATCCAATTATAACGAATAGAATAGGGGAGTCATCTTTTGTGGAACCTATTGGAATAGTGATCTTTTCTGTATTTGTTAATTTTGATTTAACTACTTTGTAAGAAATTCTGTCTATTGTTTCGGCATTCGGCAACAAACCAATTGAGTAATAATATTCTTCGTTATAACCGGCATAAAAAGATTTGTAATCACCTCTGTAATCAAAAAATGAATTGAGAACAAAACCGTTGAGTTTATTACTTGACGAGAAATCAATTATATCGCTGAAATATTTAGCAGCAGCTTCATATGAATTTTGATTCAAATAACCGTTTGAACTGCCGTTGAAAGACGGATAAGTTGCTTCGGAGATAAATACTTGATAATCAATCTTGTTTAATTCTGATGCTAAATCCGATAATTGATTTTCAGCGGCGCTGAATAATTCTATTCCCGCTAAATCTAATGAGCTAATTTTAGAAGCCGGCAGACTTACAAAAGAAACATAAGATAATTTATCACAATTGGATTTTATTATTTCCGCTTGAGAATTTATGAAATCATATTGGTCGTAACTCTTTCCCAAATAACCGCCGCCTAATCCGAAGCCGAGAACCGAAGAATACTCTGAATATTTTTCAATCATTAAATGAAGATGATTAGAAACACGTGAAGAAAAATCATTGCTTGTTAAAATTTCATCGGGGATTGAGTTTAACGGCAATTCAACCAAAACAAATAACCCAAGCGATTGACAAATATCTAAAGCATATAACGGGGGAAGTACTTTTGCAAACCTCACCGTATTAAATCCGGTTTCTTTAATCAACTTTAAATCATTTTGTAATTTTTTGTAACTAATCAGTCCGCCGGATTCATTTTCGGAATAAAAATATGTTGTACCGTTAATTTGAAATCGATTTCCATTGAGTTTTAGAGCGTCTTCTTCGATAGATATGTCATATAAAGAAAATCTTTTCGCTGTAAGATCAATCAATGAATCGTTTAAAGTAATAGAAGTTTCTAAAACATAATATTGCGGGTTATTTGGTGACCACAGTACCGGGTTATTTAGTTTTATTTCAAAAGTCGATTCAGAGATTTCATTTGTTAAAAGATTTTCTAATGAGTTTGAGTATTTTTGTTCACCCGAAGGAGTTTTCAACGAATAATTTAGTTTGTACTCCGAAAGTTCTTCGGGGATTGATACGTACTTTTTTTGATCATTCTGGATAAACGAACGAATTTTAATAGAAGCAGTTTCCAAATTTGCATCAACGTTTGGTGAAATCTCTAATTTGTTTATGAAAATTTTATTAGAAATCGCAAGATAGACATCGGAAATTATACCGCCGCGTGAAGCAGGGAACAGAAATCTTTGTAGAACAGGAATTGTATTTATATCATCAAGTTCAAAATTAATATTTACAGTCAGTTTGTTTTCTTCATCCGGTTTCAAAATATCGGAGGGGAGTTTTACATCAAATGGCTGAATACCGCCCGGATGTTTATAAATAACCAAGTCGTTTAAAAGAACATCTGCCGTATAATCAACACCCAGAAAATGTAATGTGAGTGTTTTGTTGTTTACTTGGTTACGTGAGACAAAAAACAATCTTTCATATACTAAACTTTCTTCGCCGGAAAAAGTAGAAGGAATTGAAACCACAGCTTTTCTTTCCGGGGCAGCCGGTGAATACACCTCCCAATTGCTGCGCAAACTTAAAATTTCTCGAGATTGATTTATGTCAAAAAAAAGAGAATCAACTTGTAATAAATCGTACGAAGGAAGCTCTTTTATTTTAATTTGTGCGGAAATAGAAATTATTGCAAAAAGGAATGTAAAAAATGTTAAAAAACGTTGAGTTTTTGCCATTTGTTAATTGACTGAGAATAAGTTAATAAAGACATTAAATATACAAAAAAAAGGAGGGGTTAGCAATCAAATAAAGTTTGAAGATAGGTTAGAAAATTGGGTTTATGAGACATAAACCCAATTTTTGTTATGAATTCACTATTGCTAAAAATGCATCGGCTTTAAGGGAAGCGCCACCAATTAAACCGCCGTCAATATCAGGCTGACTAAATAAATCAGCCGCATTATCGGGTTTTACGCTGCCGCCGTATTGTACGACCAATTTTTCCGCAAAATTGTTTGAAAACAGCTCCGAAATTAAATTTCTAATAAACTGATGCACATCTTGAGCCTGCTGTGGTGTTGCTGTTTTCCCGGTACCAATTGCCCACACCGGCTCGTATGCGATTATTAACTCACTCAATTCAGTTTCATTTAACCCTGATAGACCATTTCGAATCTGTGTTTCAACTACTTTTTCAGTTGAACCGCTTTCACGCTCTTCAAGAGTTTCTCCTACGCAGAATATTGGTTTAAGTCCGGTCGAAACTGCTTTTTTAATTTTCTTGTTTATCATTTCATCACTCTCACCGAAAAGAGTTCTTCTTTCGGAATGACCGAGAATTACATATTGGCAGCCGACACTCTTCAACATTTTTGCAGATATTTCACCTGTGAATGCACCGCTGTCTTCGTAATGCATATTTTGTGCACCGAGGTTAATTGAACTACCTTTCAATAGGGTGCTTGCAGATTCAAGTGAAGTAAAAGGCGGGCAAACTATAACTTCGGTTGATGTTTCGGATTTGCTTAATTCATTTTTAATTGCCGAGATAAGTTCGATAGTACCCGAAAGGTCTTTATTCATTTTCCAATTACCGGCAACAACTTTTCTTCTCATAATTTCCTCTGTATTTAGTTGACTGCTTCCACTCTGCGAATGCCGGGGACTTCTCTGATTAGTGCACGTTCAACACCAGCACGTAATGTCATCGAAGACATAGGACAGCTTGTGCACGCCCCGGTTAATCTTACTTCTACGATACCCTCTTCAGTTATTTGAACGAGTTCAACATCACCACCATCCGCTTTGAGGTAAGGACGGATAGTATCCAACGCACTTTGAACTCTCTCTTCAAGGGCTTTATTCATTGTACGCTCCTTTAATTATCACCTAAGAGTATTTCAACCTTAGGTTTACCGGATGAGCCGGATTTTTCTGCTTCTTTAGTTAAATTTTCTGCAATTGTAAAAATTGATTTAGCATGTTCACTATCGGGTAAATCATAAACGATAGGAACACCTTTATCGCCGCCCTCTCTAATTCTCGGGTCAATTGGTATGCCGCCGAGAAAGTTAACATCAAATTCTTTTGCAAATCTTTCACCGCCTCCGGTTCCAAATATATCATATTTATTGCCGGTATCTGGTGCAATAAAATAGCTCATATTCTCTACTATTCCAAACACGGGAACATTAACTCGTCCGAACATTTGAAGTCCTTTTCGTGCATCAATTAAAGAAACTTCTTGTGGAGTTGTAACAATAACAGCACCCGATAGAGGAATAGATTGCACAAGGGTTAATTGAATATCGCCGGTTCCAGGAGGCAAATCGAAAATGAGATAATCTAATTCATCCCACTTAACATCACTCATAAATTGTTTAACTGCACCGCTGGCCATTGGTCCGCGCCAAATTACGGGTGCATTATCATCAAGTAGAAAACCGATTGACATAACTTTTATGCCGTAATTTTCAAGCGGTAGCATTTTTGCACTTCCGGAATCCTGGTAAATTTTCGGTTTCTCATTTAAGCCGAGCATAAGCGGTATGCTTGGACCGTAAATATCAGCATCAAGCAATCCTACTTTATGACCCTGTTTAGCAAGAGCTACTGCAAGATTTACGGCAACAGTGCTTTTGCCGACACCACCTTTACCACTTGCAACCGCAATTGTATGTTTTACATTTTCTAAAAGTGATTCTTTTTTGGGTTTAGCGCTTGCGGGTGCGGACTGAAATTGAATATCTATTTTGTCAATTCCTTTTAACTCTTTCTTAAGAGTATCATTTATCGATGTTTCCAATTTACTTTTTATGTGATGAGCTGGGGAAGATACACCTAATATAATTTTTATATTGCTGCCGTCTATAGAAACGTCTTTAATTTTGCCTGCGCTTACTAAGTCTTTTTTTACTTCCGGGTCAACAACTTTGCTAAGTGCATCTAGTACATCACCTTTCATCAAATCAGTCATAAATTCATCTCCTTTCGTAAAAAATTTTAATATGCAATTTAAGAAAATATCGAGTCACTTTCTAAAACATTCAACACCCAAAATAGTACCACTGCTTCACTCAAAGCTAACGAAAAAATATATTTATAAATACTTGAAAAAATATTTAAGTATACTTAAATTCGTTTAACAAAAAATTACAAATATGCCTACAATATCAAAAGAAAACTATTTAAAAGCCGTTTACAGCCGTAAAACCGAATCCGGCGGCGGAGCTACTACTTCCGAACTTGCAGAAAAATTGGAAATATCCAATGCGGCAATAAGCGATATGGCTAAAAAATTATCCGAGCAAGGATTGATTACATATGCAAAATATAAAGGGATGGAGCTTACTTCGAAAGGGGAGAAACTAGCTCTAAAAGTAATTCGAAGACATAGATTGTGGGAATTGTTTTTAATTCAAGTGCTCGGTCTTTCATGGAGCGAAGTTCATGATGAAGCTGAAAACTTAGAGCACTCTACTTCGGATTTTTTGATAGACAAAATTGATGAATTTTTGGGTTACCCAAAATTTGATCCTCACGGTGATCCGATACCTCAGAAAAACGGTACAATACCTAAGACACCGGAGGTTATTGAATTAAGAAAAGCTGAAGTCGGGAAAAAATATAAAATCGGAAGAGTCAATGACAGCAGCAGCGATTTAATTAATTACTTAACAAAAATCGGAATCAAACTCGCAAAAGAAATCGAAATTGTGGAGAAGCTCAGCTTTGATAATTCTGTAATTGTGAAAATTGATACAAAGAATCATTCACTAAGTGAAATCGTGGCATCAAATGTTTTTTTGGAAAGGTTGAATTAGAATGGAACCTTTGATTTTACTGTTGGTCGGAATAGTAGTTGTAGTCTTATTTGCGGTTTTGTTTCATCCGCGTAAGGGAATTATTCATCTCTACCGCAAAAGTAAGATGGATTCAAAGCGAGTTTTGGTGGAAGATTCTCTAAAGCATATTTACGATTGCGAATACAACAATTCAACCAGCAACATAAACAGCATTGCAGGGAATCTTCATATTTCATCTGATAAGTCTGCAAAGGTGATTTCAAAACTTGAAGATATGGGTTTGGTTGAAGTAGACGCGGACAAGGTAAAACTATCCGAAAGCGGAAGATCTTATGCATTAAGGGTGATTAGAATTCATCGTTTGTGGGAAAGATATCTTGCTGATAAAACAAGCGTAAGAGAAACAGACTGGCATTCTGAAGCTGAACAAGCCGAACATCTTTTAACAGATGAACAAGCGAACCAGCTTGCCGCTCAAATTGGCAACCCGATTATCGATCCGCACGGTGATCCAATCCCATCATCGGACGGTACGATAAAAAACAAAAGAGGTATTCCTCTTTCCAATTTAGAAGTTGGGGAACTCGGCAGAATTGTACACGTTGAGGATGAGCCTAAGTCGGTTTACTCGCAAATTGTTGCAAGCGGGATTCATTCCGGTATGCAGGTACGAATGACTGAATCATCTAAAAATAAAATTAAGTTTATAACTGAAGGCGAAGAAATAATTTTATCACCGCTGATTGCAGCGAACATCGCTGTTATACCTGAGAAAAAAAGCGAAGAGTACAGCGCACACACACCAACGTTGGCTTCGTTAAAAGCAGGTGAAGAAGCAAGGGTAATTGGAATTTCTAAAGCTTGCCGCGGCGCACAGAGAAGAAGATTAATGGATTTGGGAATTGTTAACGGAACAAAGATTAAATACCAGATGGAAAGCGCCGGTAAAGACCCTATTGCATATGAGGTAAGAGGTGCAACGGTTGCTTTGAGAAAAGCTCAAGCCGAACAGATTTTTATTTCGAAAGAAGGGATTACTTATGGTTGATTTACAAAATTGCGAAAATTGTCCTGTGCACAACGTTGCAAATCTTGTAAAACTTGGAATTAATATGGAAGGATTTGACTACGTTGTAGCTCTAATGGGCAATCCGAATACAGGTAAGAGTACCGTGTTTAATAATCTTACCGGATTACGGCAGCACACCGGTAACTGGCCGGGCAAAACCGTTACACGTGCCGAAGGCGCATTCAGTTACAATAATACAAAGTACAAAGTTGTTGATTTACCCGGAACATACTCATTACTTTCAACCAGTACCGATGAAGAAGTTGCAAGAGATTTTATTTTATTCGGTCAGCCTGATGTGACTGTAATTGTAGTTGATGCAACAAGATTAGAGAGAAATCTGAATTTAGTTTTACAAGTTTTGGAAATTACAGACCGTGCAGTGCTTTGCCTAAATTTAATAGATGAATGCCGCCGTCATAATATTGAAATTGATTACCGCGCTCTAGCGCGAGAGCTTGGTATTCCGGTTGTACCGGCAGCTGCCCGACAAAAAGAAGGGATGGATGAGTTATTAAAACGAATTCATGAAGTTGCAACGGGTAAGTTTGTCTGTAAACCGCGCCGAGTCAAAAATATTTCAAAAAAAGTTTCTAAAGCGGTTAATGAATTGACCGAGAAAATTTTGGCTGAATTTCCCTCATTACCCAATGCCCGGTGGGTTGCAATGCGTTTGCTCGAGGGTGATCAGTCGATAATCGACGCAGTTAAAAACGGGGAACTCGGGGAAATTTATGCCTCCAATAAATCAACATCAAATGTTGCTTAAAAGAAAGAAAAAGTTATGAACGGAAAAGAAAATTTAATTCAAATAGCTGATAATTTAAGATGGGACCTCGGTGAGAATTTCCATGATCATATCATAGAATCTATTTATAATGATGCCGGTGAAATTGCTGCCAAAGTTGTAAGCAGAAACGGCGAAGATAAAAAATATAAATTTGATCAGTGGCTTGATAGGTTAGTAACAAACAGGTGGACAGGTTTCCCGATAATGTTTTTACTACTCGCCGTCGTTTTTTGGATAACGGTTGAAGGCTCTAACATTCCATCAGGATTTTTAGCATCAATTCTTGTAGATACAATTCATCCTGAATTAAAAATTTTTGCTGCTGATATTGGTTTGCCGGTTTGGCTGAACGGATTATTAATTGACGGCGCCTATTTGGCAATGGCTTGGGTTGTTTCCGTAATGCTGCCCCCAATGGCTATCTTTTTTCCGTTATTTACATTGCTGGAAGATTTTGGTTATCTCCCCCGCGTAGCGTTCAATATGGATAATCTTTATAGGAGAGTCGGCGCTCACGGAAAGCAGGCTTTAACAATGAGTATGGGTTTCGGATGCAATGCCGCCGGTGTAATTGCAACAAGAATAATTGATAGCCCCAGAGAAAGATTAATCGCGATAATTACAAACAACTTTTCTCTTTGCAATGGAAGATGGCCTACGCAAATTTTAATTGCTACAATTTTTATCGGTGGCGCGGTTCCGGCTCATTTGGCCGGAATTGTATCAGCCGGTGCGGTTGTTGGTATTGCGCTGCTTGGAGTTTTGTTCAGCCTAATAGTTTCGTGGGGTTTATCAAACTCAATATTAAAAGGAGAAGCTTCCGCATTCAGCTTGGAGCTCCCGCCATATAGACCGCCGAGAATTTTGCAGACTTTATACACATCATTAATTGATAGAACTATATTTGTTCTTTGGCGTGCAATTGTTTTTGCCGTACCGGCCGGTATGGTTATTTGGCTTGTTGCTAATGTACATATTGGTGAATTAAGTCTGGCTGAACATTTTATAAACTGGTCTAATCCTTTTGCGTTATTATTCGGTTTGAACGGAATAATTTTATTAGCCTACATTATTGCGATTCCGGCAAATGAAATTGTAATTCCCACTATATTAATGCTAACCGTATCTACTGCCGGAATGGTTGGTGTTGGTGCCGGATCAGGCGTTATTTTTGAATTAGATTCAGTCTCTGATACTGCAACAATTCTTTACAACGGCGGATGGAGTGCTTTAACTGGTGTATCTTTAATGTTGTTTAGTTTGTTACATAATCCTTGTTCAACAACATTGTATACAATTTATAAAGAAACAAAAAGCGTAAAGTGGACAGTTATTTCTGCAGTACTTCCAATTGCAATGGGGTTTGTTGTTACGTTTTTTGTAGCGCAGATTTGGAGATTGGTTAGTTAGGTTTCTGTAATTTTTCCCTTCTAACTAACTTATGAACTTTGCCGTTTGCCCTGTCCATCAGAAATTCCTGTAAGTTCATCTTTTCTTCACCGAGAACGGGAATGTTGAACGTATGTTTTCCGTTTGGCAATATTACTCTTGCTTTCTGATTATCCCTTATTCCGGTCAAAAGTAATTTCTCAATAATTTCTTGTTTTATTTTTTCATTGTGAACGGGAAAAGTAACTTCAACTCTTCGGTCTAAATTTCTCGGCATCAAATCAGCACTACTTAAATAAAGTTCTTCGTTGCCATTATTGTAAAAATAAAATGCTCGGCTGTGTTCAAGAAATCTTCCCACAATACTTATTACTCGAATGTTATCACTTAAACCGGGCACTTGCGGACGCAGACAGCAAATACCGCGGATTATCATATCAATTTTTACTCCACGTTTTGAAGCTTCATAAAGTGCTGCAATCAGCATAGGGTCAACAAGTGAATTCATCTTAAATATTAATCTGCCCTCACCACCGTTCTTTATGTTTTCAATTTCACGTTCTATTAATTTCAAAAAGCTTTGCCGGGTGTTAATCGGTGAAACAAAAAGATGCCGGTACTTTTTTTGTTCGGAGTAGCCGGTTAAATAATTAAATACTTCAGATACATCGGCACAGATCTCCGGATTGGCTGTGAACAAACCAATATCGGTGTAAAGCTTTGCTGTTGACGGATTATAATTTCCCGTTCCTAAATGTACATAACGTTTTACACCCTCCGGTTCTTTACGGACTACCATCGTCATTTTAGAGTGTGTTTTGAGTCCTACCAATCCATACACAACATGTACGCCTGCTTTTTCAAGTTCGCGCGCCCAGAAGATGTTATTTTCTTCGTCGAATCTTGCTTTAAGTTCAACAAGTACGGCGACTTGTTTTTTCCTTTCGGCTGCTTCAATCAAATATTTTACAATTGGTGAATTTGCTCCGACTCTGTACAATGTTTGCTTTATTGCCAGTACGTCAGGATCTTGAGATGCTTGTTTCACAAAATCAACAACCGGCGTAAACGAATCGTACGGATGATGCAGGTAAATATCTCTTTTTGCAATCTTCGAAAAAATGTTTTCGTCTTCTTCTTCAAACTCTTTCGGGATTATCGGGTGAAAAGGTTTTTCTTTAAGATGATGGAGAGGCAGATCGTAAAGAGTCATTACACTGCTTAAGCCCAGCGGTCCGTTAATAACGTGAGTATCATCAAGAGTTATCTCTAAATTTTCGGTTAATGTTTCGAGCATAAAATCCGGCATATCTTTTTCAACTTCGAGGCGAACGACAGAGCCGAATCTGCGTTGACGAATATTTTCTTCGATTACTTCAAGCAAGTCATCAGCTTCATCTTCTTGAATTTCCATATCCGTATCACGGGTAATCCTGAAGCGCTGTGATTCGATGATTTCCAAACCGGGGAATAGAGTATGCAGGTTTTTCTTAATCAAATCATCTAACCAAATATACTTCGCGATAAAATGCCCGTTGCTGCTTTTACGGTTGGGTTTTATCACCTCATCAATTCTAATCAGTCTCGGAAGTATACTGGGTACTTTTACTCTCGCAAAATGTTTTTCGCCGCTTGGTTTTTTTACAAGTATTGCAAAGCTAAGACTTAAGTTTGAGATGTACGGGAAAGGGCGTCCGGGGTCGAATGCTAATGGAGTTAGTACAGGGTAAATTTCTTTATTAAAATATTCCGATAATGATTTTTGTTCTTCCTTAGAAAATTTATCTATGCTCAAAATATGGATATTGTTTTCGCTTAACTGGGGAATTAACTCATTACGCCAAAATTTGTATATGGTTTCTATCATTGGACGAACTTCTTGCTCAATTTTTTTCAACTCATCAATCGGCGTTAAGCCGTCAATTGTCGGATCGATAACTTTTGCAGCAATTTGGTCTTTTATTCCCGCAACACGGATCATATAAAATTCATCTAGGTTGGAGAAGAATATAGAAACGAATTTTATCTTATCGAGTAGAGGTAAATTCGGATTTAAGGCTTCTTCAAGCACACGGCGATTGAATTCAATCCAGCTTAAATCACGGTTGACGAAATTCCTCGGTTTATAATATTTTTTCAGATTTTCTTTTGTTAAGTACATAATTAAATTCTGCCTACCTAAAGTCTTCAAATATAAGGCTTTAGCTGAACAAAATCCGTGAGAATCGGTGGTTATTTACTTTTTTTCGTCTTTTTTGCTGAAGAAAAAGACCCGAGGTCATAATCAATTTCTGTATCGGGCATTTTTAATCTACGCAGCTTCACTTTACCGATCTTGAAGAATTCTTCAGCTTGTGTGTCGTGATAATCCGAAAAAATTACAACTTCTTTAATTCCCGCGCCAACTAAAGCTTTTGCACAGTTTGTGCACGGCATATTTGTTACATATGCTGTTGCGCCTTGTGTGCTTACTCCGTGAATTGAGCATTGAAGAATAGCGTTCATTTCTGCGTGAATTGTTCTTATACAATGATTATCTACAATCCAACATCCTACGTCTTCGCAATGTTCACCACCGGGGATTGACCCGTTATACCCGGTTGATAAAATTCTTTTATCTCTTACCAAAACACAACCGCAATGCATTCGCGGACATGTAGCTCTCTCCGAAACAAGCATTGCAACTTTCAAAAAGTATTGATCCCAAGAAGGTCTTTTCTTTTTCGCCATTATTTCTCCGTATTCATTTCAATTTGCAATTTTATGAAAAATGAACGATTATTTCTCATTCATTAACAATAAATATTTATTAAGTGCAGGAATATATGAAAAAGAAATTATGGCTTAACGGTAAAATTTATACTGTTGACGAAAAACTAAAATGGGCTGAAGCTATTGTAACCGAAGGTAATAAAATTGTTTTTGTCGGTAGTAATAAAGAAGCAAAGAGTTTTGCAGGAAATGAATACGAAGAATATGATTTCCAAAACAAATTGGTACTGCCGGGATTTATAGATTCTCATGTTCATTTTATGATCGGGGGATTAAGCTTAAGAAAACTTGATTTGGGAAACGTAAAATCAAAAGAGCAATTTAGAAAAGAAGTGGAAGAATATTCGAAATCAAATAGCGCTGAATGGATACTTGGCGGCAATTGGAACCATCTTCAGTTTGATGTAAAAGTTCTACCCTCTAAAGAATGGTTGGATGATTTAACGAATAAACCAATTTACTTAACAAGAGTTGATATTCATACCGCGTTGGTTAACTCTGCGGCACTTAAAATTGCAGGCATTAATAGAGATACACCCGACCCTGAAGGCGGACAAATTTTAAGAGATTCAAACGGTGAACCGACGGGCATTTTGAAAGATACCGCAATGAAATTGGTCGCAAATTTAATTCCTCCTCCAACTGAAGAAGAATATTACGATGCGTTACTTGCTGCGCAGAAAAAAGCGCTTAGGAACGGAATTACTTCTGTTCATGATATAACCGAAAAAAAATATTATAATATTTATGAAGAATTTCACAACCGTAAAAAATTAAGAACACGAATAAACTGCATTCATCTAATTAACGAAATCGATGATATTGGTTATCAAAATATAGTTGCCCGCAATAACGGTGATGAGTTTTTAAAAAGCGGCTCGCTGAAAGCATTTGCAGACGGTTCGCTCGGCTCAAACACCGCATGGTTTTTTGAACCTTATAACGATGATCCAACCACAACCGGATTACCGACCGATTACATGACTAACGGGCAATTCAAAAAATGGGCTGTACTTGCAGACATGAACAAAATACAACTTGTAGTTCATGCAATCGGAGACAGAGCAATTTCGGAAGTGTTAGATGTTTTTGAAGAGATAGTTGAGATAAATCCAAAGTGGGAAAGAAGATTTAGGATTGAACATGTTCAGCACATAAAAAGAAAAGATATCGAGCGTATGAAAAAATTAAATGTAATTGCATCAATGCAACCTTCGCAATTATACGATGATGGGGTTTGGGCTGAAGAAAAAATCGGGAAAGAGCGATTGAAAGGAACACATGCAGTAAAATCGTTATTAGATAATGAAATAAAAGTCTGTTTGGGAAGCGATTGGACTGTAACGCCGTTAAACGTTATTCACGGAATTGACATTGCAGTTAACCGTAAAACTAAAGACGGCGCAAATCCGGGAGGATGGATACCGGAAGAAAAAATTTCTGTTGAGCAGGCTGTAAATGCTTACACACTCGATGCTGCTTATGCTTCGTTTGAAGAAAATACAAAAGGTTCAATTGAAGTTGGTAAACTTGCGGACTTTGCAGTATTGAGTGAGAATATTTTGGAGATACCGAGTGAAGAAATTCAAAATGTAAAAGTAGTTAATACAATTTTTGACGGTGAATATGAAGGTCAATTCTAAGGAAATTATCTCGAAGGACGGTTTTTATAAAATTGATTGTGGATACCTGTGAATTGAAATAAATTACAAAAGCCCAACTATTTTAAGAAGTTGGGCTTCTTTATTTACTCAAACTGATCCTCGTACATAATAACAACATTATCGCTTGCCGGATAACCAACGCAAGTTAAGCAGTAACCTTGTTCTATCTCTTCGTCCGTCAATGCGGTCTGTTCAATTAACTGAAGTTTACCCGAAAGCAGTTTGGCTTTACAAGTACCGCAATTCCCGAATTGACATGAATTCGGAATATCCAACCCGAGTTCAAAAGCTTTTTCCATAATAGTTTCACCGGGTTGAACTATTACTTTATGGCGTTCACCATGGAGAATAATTGTAACTTCTCTTTCTTTTTGTTCAATTTCATCGTTCTCGTCTAATACTTTTGTTGTATAAATCTCACGATGAATTTTATTACGTTTAACCCCTTTTTCTTTAAGCAAATCCAAAACGGTTTGCATCATTCCTTCCGGTCCGCATAAATAATATTCCGTCTCTTCATCAATATCATCATTGTATTTTGATAATAATTCAACAGCTCTTTGACGATCTATTCTTCCGGTCAAACCTTTCCAGTTTTCTGAAGGACAACTTAATATATGCTCAATAAAAAACCTTCCGTGATTTTCTTCCTCAAGTCTATTTAATTTATTGCAAAAAATAATTGACTCTTCATCGTGATTGCCATAAAACAAAAGTACTTTAGATTTTTTCTCGTATTTCAAAACGGATTGAAGATGTGACATCAGCGGAGTTATACCGCTGCCGGCACCAAACATTACCAGAGTTCTTTCGTTATCTTCTTTAGTTTCAACCGTAAAATTACCGAGAGGCGGGAGTGAATGAATGATATCACCTACTTTCAATTTTTCCAAAAGATATTTAGTAGTAACACCGTCTTTAAATTTTTTTATTGCTACACCAACTTGCGGCAATTCATCCGGAGTCGTCCAAATAGAATAACCTCTCCGGGTTTCGGTACCGTCGGCATCAAAAATAAACGTTAAAAATTGTCCGGGTACAAAAGATAAATCACGACCATCTTTTTCATGCAAAATTATGGAAACCGTATCATGAGTTTCGTCAATTATTTCATCTACAACCAAATTGAGAAAATTGTGCATTGAAATCCTTTCATTTTAATGAATATGAATATTAAAAATGATTAAAATAAGCACAAAACTTAATGGTATTAAAACTTAGAGGCAAGCTGCTGCAGCCGAGGGCGCAACTGCAGCAGCTGAAAGTGTATCATTAAAGGAGGGTACAACATGATTCTGATTTCAAACAGCAACTTGCGTACCAAACATAAAACCGTTTTTAGAAGATAAAAGTGCCTTTTTTATTTTTATACAATGAATTTTTCTTAATGATAAGAATGGAATTCTCTTATTTTTTTAGGAGAATCTTAAAGGTGGTACCTTTACCAATGACTGACTCTTTTACGAAGATTTTACCGCTGTGGTAGTTTTCAATTATTCTTTTTGTTAAACTCAATCCCAACCCCCAGCCGCGGCGTTTTGTGCTGTAACCGGGTCTAAAAATATCTTTCCGGCGTTTGTATTCAATACCTTTTCCGTTGTCGCTTACTTCTAAATGTACAAAGGAATTTTCTTCATAGAATTTAAACGTAATTTGACCTTTTTTATGCTCGATTGCATCGAGTGCATTTTTCACTAAATTTTCAATTACCCATTCAAAAAGTTCGGGGTTTATCTTTACAGTTAAATCTTCAGGGCCATCGATTTCCATTTTGAGATTTTTTGCGGAAGAGGGTAGCCGTCTATTAAAATAATTAATAATTCGCGTAAGTAATTCATATAGATTTTCATTATGCAATTCGGGTTTGGAGCCTATTTTCGAAAAGCGTTGAGTTACTTTACTTAATCTAGTTAAATCGTTATCTATTTCTTCCGAAGTATCTAAAACTTTATCAGGATTTTCATGGTGCATTTTCAGCATCTCGTTCCACCCCATCAAACTGGAAATCGGTGTACCGAGTTGATGGGCTGTTTCTTTTGCCATCCCCACCCAAATATTACTTTGTTCGGTTTTCTTCATATAACTAAAACTGAAGTAAGCTACAAGCACAAAGAACAAAGCAAAAGCAATTTGTAAATAAGGGAAGATGATTAAACTGCGGACTAAATCGGAATCGCCGTAATAAATTTTTCTCCAAACAGTTGTCCCATCAAATGTTACTTCTATCGGATCGTGCTGTTGTTTAAGTTCTTCAACTTTTTCTTTAAGAAATAGTTGAAGTTCATCTTCCGTAAGTGAAGAATCAACTTCAATATTTCGAATTCCTACATCATACCCTTGATAAATCGGATTGTCATCCGCATCGGTCAGGATCATGGGGAAGTCAATTCTTTTTACAATGTTTTCGAAAATAAAAGTTACATCAAAACTGTTTGTGTTCGGATCGGCAATATACTCCAATCCTTTTGCAAAGAGTTCCGCAATTTGCTTTTCTCTTTCCTGAAGTTTTTGAACGAGGTTGTTTGTGAAGAAAAGAGTGCCGCCGGCTATTGCAATACCTAATACAACTAATGCAATTTTTATGTTTACCGAAGCCGGACCACCCGACATTTTCATTTAATTACCTTTAATGATATCAGTAAATCAGCTTATAGAATAATTGTCTCGTCCCTTGATGGACCAACCGAGATCATTGAAATTTCAAATCCGCATTGCTCTGAAATAAATGAGAGATAATCTTTAGTTTCACTCGGTAAGTCGTCATAATTCCTAACCTTGCTTATATCTTGTTTCCAACCCGGGAGAGTTTCGTAAATTGGTTTTACTTTTTCCATTCTTGCTATATCGGTTGGATATGAAGTTAATTCCTTCCCGTCTAATTCGTATCCGGTACATACTTGTATTTGGTCAAGATAACTGAGAACGTCAAGTTTAGTAATAGCCACGCGTTCAATTCCGTTAATCATTCTCGAGTAGCGCATCATAAAACTATCGAACCATCCGCATCTTCTCGGTCTGCCGGTTGTCGCTCCAAATTCGGCACCGGCTTGGCGCAATTTTTCTCCGTTTTCTTCATCTAATTCAGTAGGAAATGGTCCTAATCCAACACGTGTTGTGTAAGCTTTTACAATGCCGAATACGGATGTAATCTTTGTCGGTGGTATTCCGGTACCGGTGCAGCCACCGCCGGATGTTGGATTTGAAGAGGTTACATATGGATATGTACCGAAGTCAACATCGAGTAAAGTTCCTTGCGCACCTTCCATTAAGATGTTTTTACCTTGGCTCATTGCTTGGTTCAAATAAACCGGCACATCTTTAATGTATGGATCGATAGCTTTATCAAACTCAATGTATTCGCTGATAATTTTGTCTACCTCTAATTCATTTTCATTATAAACTTTGGTAAGGATTGTGTTTTTCTCTTCAATATTTTGGCGAATTAATTTTTCCAAATGCGGTTTGTTTAAGAGGTCTACAATTTTAATTCCTTTGCGTGCATACTTATCAATGTAACACGGTCCGATGCCTCTTCCGGTAGTACCGATTTTACGCTCACCTTTTTCACTTATCGAATCAAGAAGTTTATGGTAAGGCATAATAAGATGGGCGTTCTGGCTGATATAAAGTCTATCTTTAATAGATATATTATGTTCTTCCAAAAATTTAATTTCATCAAGCAACGCTTGGGGATCAATTACAACACCGCTTCCAATAACACAGATAACGTCTCTTCTTAGAATGCCGGAAGGTATAAGGTGAAGAATAAATTGTTTGCCGTCAATCTTTATTGTGTGCCCGGCATTAGCCCCGCCTTGGTAACGAACAACAACATCGTAGTGTTCGCTGAGGATATCAACAATTTTTCCTTTGCCTTCATCACCCCATTGGCTGCCCACAAGTATGGTTACATCCATAAATTCCCTCTTAAATAAAGTGCAATAAAAAACTCCGAATGGAGTATTCGGAGTTAAGTTGGTTCATCAAATTGAATTAGAAACTCTTTACGGCTTCTTCTACAGAGTCAAAGTTTTCAAAGATAGTAATTAGCTTGGTAATAACAAGCAAGCTGTTAATCTTTTCTGTAGCATTGGCAAGTTTAAGAGAACCGCCGCCGTTTTTCATTGTTGTATATCCGCTTATTAGCATACCAAGCCCGGAACTATTCATAAATTTAACCCCTGCTAAATCTACAACAACGTGTTTTTTGCCTTCGTCTAAAAATTTGTGGAGTAAGTCGCTGAATTCTTGAGCTTCAGGCCCGCCCATCACGTTTCCTTTAAGCTCAACAACTACAGCAGAATATTTTTCAGAAACTTTGATTTTCATAGGTTCTCCTGGTTTTTATATTCTGTTTTAAAACTTGGGAAATAATATAATAAAATTAAGATTTCTTCCTAAAAATATTCTTCATAAATATTTATATTACTGCCTAAGTTATTGATTCTCCTTATAAAAAGAAAGATAATTTAGAGTTAAAGGTCAGAATCATTTGTCGCAAAGAATATTTTTCTCATTAGGAACATTAAAGAACGACAGTCGTCTAAAATGCCAGACTTAAACCAAGATTCCTCACAAGATATAGATAATCAGGATGAAGATTTTCAACTGATTAAAGACTTTGTTGACGGCGATGAAGATGCGTTCACAAAGCTTGTTCTTAAACATAAAGAAAAGGTGAGAAATCTTGTCTTCCTAACTTTAGGTGATGCCGAAAATGTTGATGATATTTCACAAGATGTTTTCATTAATGTGTTCCACAAAATTAAGGATTTCAGATTTGAGTCTAAATTTACTACTTGGCTTTACAGAATAACGGTCAATAAATGCAGAGATTATCTAAGAAAGAAAAGGGTACGGAGCATATTCGTACCGATAAAGGATACCACAACCGAGCCGAGTATAAAAGGGCATTCCGATAGCCCGGATCTGCCAGGTTTAGTGAGAAAAGGGATTTCAAAACTGCCCGAGAAATTAAGAGTGCCGCTGATTCTAAGAGATATCGAAGGGTTAAGTTATAAAGAGATAGCAGACCAGTTGGAGTGTGAAGTGGGAACAGTTAAGTCAAGAATTTTTAGAGCGCGTGAAAGCTTAAAATTTATTTTGGAACCATACCAGGATGAATTAATCTCTTAAGTGGGGGGAGAATGTCCAGTATTTCCGAAGATGAAAAGAAATTTAAAAAGTTTATTCCTGCCTTTTTGTTAGTGGCTCTTACTATTGCACTAATGTTTTATTTTAAAGAAAACCGCGGTGATTTCGGTGAACTTGTTGAGAAAAGTAAAGATGATTTATTGACGCTTTATACCCAAAATTTACAACCGCTGCTTTTCGGGACGGATATAACAAACGAAGATGTCTTTAACTTTGCTCTCTACCAAACTCTTCCTATAGATAAAAAGCAAAATAAAATGCTGCGGGTTTCAGAAGAGAATGGAACTACTTCCTACCAGGTAATTCCTTCATCTTATAAAATGGGAACCGAAAATTACGATAACTTTGTTAAGTATATGGGTTTCAACGAAACTCAGAAAGCTAAACTCGATTCCATTTTAGAATCATATCAACCCGAACTTGCCGAAGCAATTTTAACTGATGAAAAGAATACAGTTGCCGTAAGTCCGCGTCTCCTAAATTTGCAGAAAGCAATTTTAACCGATATTGCCGCATTCGCAAGAGAGGTAGATAAGCCCAAGCTAAGCTCACTGCTTGGTGGAAAAGATTTTGCATTTTTGGATTATCAACGAACCTATGAGTTTATTGAAGAAACTAAAAAAGATACGGCAAAAAACTATTTAGTTATCACCGAAGATACTGCATTCACCTCAAGGTTGGAGTTTAATACATCGGAGTTTGAGGAGCAGATTGCCGCGTTGAACAACGAAATGAGTTCATTAGCAAAAGAGCCGGTTAGGATAAAAGTGAAAGCAATCAAACCACCTGAAGCACCTGGTGTACCTTCAATAACTCCGCAAAAAAATAAATATTTTACAAGTGACACAGGCTATTCATATTCTTACACGTTGCCTGAATTTAATTTTGATTCGGATTTTGACAGTGAAGAAATGGATTCGTTGAGAATTACTCTTGAAAGTTTGAGAGAAGAATTAAGCAGCATATCGTTTAATTTTGATATCGATTCTCTCAGAAAATCAATTAAGTTTGATATGAAATCAATAGAAGGCGATACTTTGCGCAATTTAAACTTCGAATTCAACTTTGAAAATCTCGGTGAAATTATAAATAAATCTATTGAAAGTGCAACAAAAAATGAAGATGATGAAGCTTACTGGAGAAATTTTGAATTGGAAATAGATTCGCTTGCTAAAGAGATGGTGAAGGTTAAAAAAGATTCTGTCCGGATAAGTGAAGAGATGAAAAAGAAACTAGAGGATGTGAAGAAGCTAAAGGAGAAGATAAAATAGAGTGAACTTATTCTCGTTAAATATTAGTAAAGCCAGAAAGCTTGAATACTCTGTCGCCGTTTCAATAATTTTATTTGTTTTTAAAATTTTATTCGGTTCTCCGGAATCTTTAGCTTCAATATTTTTGAACGAATTACTTGTATTTATTACGCTTTATTTGTGGATGGTTTATATGATCGACCTAATTCACTCTAATCTAAGGTCGCCATTAGCAGTTATTCTAAACGTTGGGATTCTTACCGCAGTGATTTTCTTTATGATTTCAATCTCATCGGTAATTTTTGATTATGAAACTTACAATCCCGACCAAAATTTTATTACATCCATATTTTCACTGCTGATTTCTTTTATGATGCTATCTGCATCAGCGTACATTTTTTCAGCGTTTCGTGAGTTATTTTTTCTTAGACAAAAGAGAGACCCGCGCACGTATTTCAATACAATGTTTGTTTTTTTTATTCTTCTTTATTTTTCAAATCTCTTAATTAAAATTGATCCCCAATTCGATTATCCTAAAAATGCGTTTTATGTTGTTGCTTTAATTTTAATTTCGGTCAACTCTCTGCGTGTTGCATGGATTGCTTTCTTAACAAAAAGACAAAAAGTATACCTTCTAATACTTTCAGTTGTACTTGGAGTTTTATTCGGATTTAATTTCGGACTAACACTTGAAGAGAACATTATCACAAAAACTTTAATCGGTTTTTCGGCAGGGTTTCATTCTATATTAAGTTTGTTAATGATTTATGGAGCCATATATTTCGGTGTCATATTTTTTACTACTTTATTCCACCTTCCCACGGCAGAAGCATTCGATAGAAAAGCAGAGGAAGTAACTTCATTTAGAGATTTAACCCGCTTAATTACTCAAGTATTGGATTTCAAAGAATTGGCAAATACCATTACGCAGCTTACTACAAAGATATGCAATTCCGATTCGGCTTGGCTGGTTGTTATTAACAACGACGAGTATGAATTAAGTTCTGTAATCAATATTGGTTATGTGGAAGCAGATAAACTCAGCAAAAAGATTCTTGAAGAAAACCAAAATGATTTGGAAGGATTAATAACTCTCAATCCCGGCACTATGGAAATATCGATTAAAAATGATTTGAGGAAGTTCGACTTTAATTGGATTGTAGTTTCACCGCTGAAAGTACACGAAAAATTAAAAGGTTTTTTGTTTGCCGCTCGGAAAAAAGATTTTCCATTTGATGATGACGATAAGAATGCCATTGAGTCATTTTCGGATTATGCATCGGTTGCTATGGAGAATGCAATGTTAATTGAGGAATCGATTGAGAAAGAAAGACTTGAAAAAGAACTTGATGTTGCGCGGGATGTTCAGTATAAAATTCTTCCCTCAAAAACTCCGGAATATTCAAACTTGCAAATTTCTGCCTTGTTCGTACCTGCTTTTGAAGTTGGAGGTGATTACTATGATTTCTTCAAAGTTGATGAAGAACATTTGGGTATTGTTGTTGCGGATGTTTCGGGGAAAGGTATTTCCGCTGCATTTGTGATGGCGGAAATTAAAGGTATTTTTGAATCACTTACCAGGGTAATTTTAGAGCCAAAGGAATTACTAATAAAGGCAAACAAAATTTTAATGCAAAGTTTAGATTCAAAGACTTTTGTTACCGCAGTTTATGGTTTGTTAAATACAAAAACGGGTAAATTTAAATTTGTGCGCTGCGGACATACTCCTGTTATTGTAATTAGAGACGGTACTGCTGAAAGGTACACTCCGCTAGGTATTGGATTGGGATTGGATGACACCGATAAGTTTGAATCCACCCTAAAACAAATGGAAATTCAACTAAAGAATAACGATATTTTAACTTTATATACAGATGGAATTCCCGAAGCACAAAATTCTCGTTTTGAGGATTTCGGGTACGATAGATTCGGAAATATTCTCATCGAAAACAATAACAGCAATACGGAAATTTTATCAAATAAAGTGATGGAGCAGCTTACAACATTTTCTAAAGATAATATACAACACGATGACATCACTCTTTTAATAATGAAATGGAATTTTAATAATAAACCAGTCGGGGAGAATTAATGGCAGATTTCAACGTCAATGTGAGGGGTGTTGGGTCTGTGAGCGTGATTGATGTAAAGGGGTATCTTGATGCACACACTGCCCCGCAGCTAGAATCCGCTTTCAACAAATTGATTGACGATAAAAAGTATCAAGTTGTAGTCAATTTCAATGACCTGTCTTACATCAGCAGCGCCGGTTTAGGCGTTTTTATGGCTTATGTCGAAACTATGAGAGAAAACAAAGGCGACATAAAGTTTTCCAACATGCAGGAAAGTGTTTACAATATCTTTGATTTATTAGGGTTCCCGATGCTGTACGAATTCTATAAAGATGAAAAAGAAGCCGTACAAAAATTCAAAGGTGTGGAATCTCAAAAGTGACAACCAAGAAAAAGATAGAGAGAGAACTTGTTATTAAAAGTTCTACCGATAACTTAGCTGTCGTTAGAGAGTTTATAGAAACATCTGCTCTGGAAAGCGGATTTTCTGAAGAGGTAGTCAAAAAAATTTCACTCGCCGTTGATGAAGCTTGTACAAATATTATTAAACACGCTTATAATTACTCACCCGATAATGATATTGTTATCCTCACAAAATTTTTTGATTCAAAATTTACCGTTACCATAACAGATACGGGACAGAATTTTAATCCCCGGCTTATTCCAGAACCAAACTTGAAAGAATACGTTAAACAACATAAAGTTGGCGGTTTGGGTATGTACTTGATGAAAAAGTTAATGGATGAAGTTAAGTATAATACTCTTTCCGGAAATCAGAACCAAGTTGTTTTAGTTAAATATCTTACCTAAGCTGATGCAAACAAATGACCAAAACTTTGCGCTGAGAAATCTTTCAGCATTAGTTGATTTCAGCAATCTAATCAATTCCAGTTTAGATATAGAATTTACTATAAATAATTTGATTCTTACTTGCTTCGGAAAATTCCACACTACACGCGGATGTGTTGCTCTCAAAAAGAACGATAACTTTCTGCAAATAAAATCTTATAAAGGCTTATCCAAAGAAGCGGCTTCATCTTTCCCGGATGTTAAGCTATCCGATTATGAAAATGATAAAGAGTTCGATGCCTTTCTTCGAAAAAATAAATTAATACTCACTCGTAAAATTATATCTTCGGATGGAGAAATCGGTCTGCTTTTACTTGGGGAAAGAATTGACGGAACAGAATACTCTGAAGATGATATAAATTTTTTAACAACACTTTTAAATATAGCTGCAACCTCAATAGAAAACGCACGCTCGGTAGAAAAACTTAAGTTGCTTAATCGTCAGCTTGACGCAAAAGTAAATCAACTCAGCTCACTTTTTGATTTAAGCAAGGAGTTCAGCGGTATTCTTGAAAAAGATATGATTGGAAAGCTTCTTGTTTTTTCCATAATTGGACAGCTAATGGTTTCTAAGTACGCTGTATTGACTTGCTACAATTCTCAAATAGAATTTTTGGAAAACAAATTTTCTCCTCAAAAAATCATTAATGCATTCGAAGATTGTATACCTTCGGAACTTAAGGAAGTAATTTCCGGGAAAGATATAAAAATCAAATTCCCCAAGCTTTACGAAGAAGGAATAATTTTAATAATCCCTATGCAGATAAAAGGTGAAACAAAAGGACTTATATTGTTAGGAGAAAGAAGGGCAGGATTGGAATTCAGCAGGTCTGATATTGAGTTTATTTCATCCGTTGGAAGTTTAGCAATTATTTCACTTGAAAACGCTCGTCTTTTTGAAGAAACCCTTGAAAAGCAAAAACTTGAAAAAGATTTAGAATTAGCAAGAAATATTCAACAGAATCTTTTGCCAAGTAAATTACCTAAGCAGAAAAATTTTGAAATTGCTACGTACAATAAATCCGCAAGACAGGTTGGTGGAGATTATTACGATATTGTTAGGTTGGATGAAAATCGTGTACTATTTGCAATTGCCGATGTTTCCGGTAAAGGTGTGCAAGCAGCTTTGCTAATGGCTAATCTTCAAGCATTTTTGCAATCGGTTGCAAAACAGAACTTTCCGCTTGCTGAAGCGACTAATTTGATAAACGATCTGGTTTCCGGTAATACAACAATGGGGAGTTTCATTACTTTCTTCTGGGGAATACTTGATGATGAAAAAAAGGAGCTTACTTTTGTTAATGCCGGGCATAATCCGCCTTTGTTGGTTAGAGGCGGAGAACTTACGAAATTAAAAAAAGGGGGAATGATTTTAGGTGTAATGGAAACAGCAATTCCTTACGAATCTGAGTCGGTTAAATTACGGAAAGGGGATAAAATATTTTTGTTTACAGATGGTATTACTGAAGCAATGGATAAGAACATGCAGGAATACAGCGATGAAAGACTTGAAGAGTTCGTAAAAAAATTATCAGAAGATAATGCTCAAAGTTCGATTGATAAATTAGTAAATGACGTTGTTGAATTCACCCAGGGTGCCGAGCAATCTGATGATATTACTTGTTTAGTTATTAACGTTTTGTAGGAAGAAAATTATTAAATTATTCGAAAAATATCGTTCAAAACTAAGTACACCAATTTTTTATACAATGCTGATTCTCGGCATTATTAACCTTTATTTTACTTTAGAAATTACACCGCAGTCAAATGATGAATGTTTATGGGTTACTAAACGAATTGATAAAGACAAGGTGGGTATATTTTTTGATTTAGTAAAAGAAAACGGAGTTACTTGGGAAGCTGGAATTAGGAATGGCGACAGGCTTATTGCAATTAACGGTGTTGAAATTAGGAATACGGGAACAGCCCAGTATCTTCTGAATCAAATTGCCGCCGGTGATTCTGCATATTATTTATATGAGAGTGAAGGTGAGCAGTTTGAAAGCTATGTTGAAATAAAAAAACTTGTGAGTTTTGGTTCTCTCGCTATTGTTCTATCTGCAATTATTTGGCTGCTCGTTGGATTTATAACAATTAAATCTAAACCGGACGGCGAACTGCAGTTGTTGTTTTATAAAATCGGTGTTTATTTTTCTTTATTTGCTTGCTCAAGTTTACTTTCAAATAATTTTAATTCAAATCCCCTTTATGAATATCCGGCGCTCATCTTTATAATAATACTGATTTGGATTTTTGCTGCAAGTTATTTACCGTTTTACATTATTCGTTTTTTCTGGATGTTCCCTAAAAAATTGCCGCTGCTTGATAAAAAACTTATTCAACATATTCTTCATTATACTCCACTTGCATTATTTTACTTATCCGCAATTATTTTAATACTTCAAAGCGTAGGGTTGCTGGGTAATACATTTTATATCTCACCTTATATTGTTAATTTTTATTTATCTACCTTCTTTTCAATTTCCATAGGTATTGGTTTTATCTCTCTTATTTATTCATACTTTAAACTAAAAAGCGCAGAAGAAAAACGACCCATATTTGTTATTGTTATATCCTATACCTTAGCTGTCAGTGCGTTAATTTATTCGAGTACTTTTGCAAACCAATTGGCTCAAACTATTTTCAATGAGCCGGAGTATTTCTTCCCGATTTTGGTTGTTGCGGTTCTACCGCTTTCATTCGGTTATTCCGTTTTTAAATATTCACTTATGGATGTTGGTGATGTTGTAAAGAACGCTATCTTTTATGGTGTTCTTACTGTGTCACTTGCTGCTGCATATTTTTTGGTAATTTATATTCTCGGTTTAGGAATAAGCCGTGCTATTTCGACCGAATATCAGGGGCTGATAGCTGGGATAATCTTTGTATTCTTCGCCATTTTATTTCAGAACACTAAGGACAAATTTCAAGAGTATATCACTCAAAAGTTTTATCCCGAGCAATTTGCCTCGCATAAAATTCTACTAAAGTTCAGCAGTGAGATTCCAACTGTAGTAGGAATGGAAAATGTTTTGAACTATGCTCAGGAAGTATTTATTGATTCGTTAAGGATAAAGAAATATGCGGTTTACCTTAAACAGGACGGTAAAAGTGAATACAACCTGCTGAGAAGTTATGGTATTAATTTGCTTCCTCAAAAATTTGTTGACGTTGATGAAAAAATATTAACGGATATTAACAGTGTAACCGATAAAAATAATTACAACGTCATCGAACAGGAAAAATTTAGTGATGTTCTTCCGGGAATAAGTGATGAGTTAATTGAAGATAAAGTCTATACAATCATTCCTCTATTTGTAAAATCTCGTGTAATTGGATTGCTTTTATTTGGAGTAAAATATTCAGGTGCTAGATTCGCCGGTAAAGATTTAGAGCTGTTGACTGCAGCGGCAAATCAGATTTCTATTTCGCTTGAGAATGCACGACTGTATGAATCGGAGGCGGAAAAAATGAAGCTTGAACACGATCTTGAAAATGCACGTAAAATTCAAGAAAGTCTGCTCCCCAAAACAATTCCAAGTTTTCCAAATCTACAATTATCCGGCAGCATGATTCCCGCAATGCAGGTGGGCGGTGATTATTATGATGTCATAAAAATTTCGGATGATAAATTATTTGTAATTGTTGGGGATGTTTCTGGTAAAGGTTTATCTGCATCTTTTTATATGTCCAAACTGCAGACAATGATTAAATTGTATTGCGAGGGCAGTACATCACCGAAAGAAGTGCTAATTAAAGTGAACAAAAATATTTATGAAAACATTGAGCGTAACTGGTTTATAACTGTTGCGGTAGGACTTTTTGATTTGAATAAAAAAACGATGAAATATTGTCGTGCCGGGCATACTCCATTGATTGAAACAAATAAAACAGATATAACTTTATATCAATCAAAAGGAATTGGGGTTGGTCTTGAAAAAGGAGACATTTTTGATTCATCTCTCGAAGAAATTGAAATTGAATTGAAAAGTGATCATAATTTTATCTTCTATTCTGATGGGGTAACAGAAACTATGAATGAGCAAAATGAATTATTTGGAATGGAGAGGTTTGAAGAAATGTTAATAAAAAATTCACATAAGGATTCGGACGAAATTCTAAACAATACAATAGAAACATTAAAGCAATTCCGTTCAAAAGCTCATCAAAACGATGACATTACATTAGTTATTGCAAAGTGCATTTAGTCACTCATTTCTTATCCAACTCTAATTTCATTCGAAATTTTCCTATCTTTACAACCAATTCAACTAAATAACCATTGGAGGCTAATCTTGCAAGAAATAATCGAAGCTGTAAAAAATTGGCTCGCAATTCATGGCCTAAATATTATAGGCGCTATTCTTATACTAGTAGTTGGTAAAATTATTACAGGCATATTGAGAAATGTGCTGGAAAAAGGATTAAAGAAAAGCAATCTTGATCAAACTATTGTTAGTTTTCTTGGTAATCTTCTTTATGGATTGCTAATAACGCTCATTGTTTTGGTTGCTTTAGGGCAAGTTGGAGTAGAAACAACATCTTTCATTGCTATTGTTGGTGCTGCAGGTTTAGCTGTCGGTTTTGCATTAAAGGATTCACTTTCCAACTTTGCTGCCGGTGTTATGTTGCTTGTAAACAAACCATTTGGTGTTGGTGACTATGTTGAAGCAGGCGGTACTTCGGGAAGTGTTGCTGAAATTAAATTGTTTGCTTCGAAACTTAAAACACCTGACAACAAAGTTGTTTATGTTCCCAACTCATCCATTATAAATGGTGTAATAACTAATTATACCGCGGAAGCTACGAGAAGAGTAGATATGGAATTTGGAATTGGTTACGGGGATGATATTGATAAGGCAAAAGAGGTGATTCTTAAATTGTTAAGTAATGATGAAAGAGTTCTCAAAGATCCGGCTCCTCAGATAGTGGTGGGCTCACTTGGTGACAGCAGCGTAAATATCAAAGTTAGACCGTGGACCAAGAAAGAAGATTATTGGGGATTCTATTTTGATATGACCGAAAACGTTAAGAAAAAATTTGACGAAGAAGGAATTTCGATTCCCTTTCCGCAGAGTGATGTGCACTTGTTTCAGCAATCGAGTAATTAAACTTATTTAATAACAAAAAACCCGCTCTCGTGAATTGAGCGGGTTTTTTGTTAGATTAATTCTATAAAAACAATTAGAACTGAATATTTTTTTTACTTTTTTGTGCGTACTCAAGTACAAACGGACTTGCAACAAAAACCGAAGAGTAAGTACCAATAAGAATACCGAAGAATAATGTAAATGCAAATCCTCTTAATACTTCACCACCAAAGAATAAAAGCACTGCAACAACAACCAATGTTGTTAAACTTGTAATAATTGTTCTCGGGATGGTTCTGTTAATTGCTTTATTAATATTATTCTCTACGGCATCTGTTTTATGGATTTTGATATTTTCTCTGATTCTATCAAATACAATTACAGTATCGTTAATTGAGTAACCAACTAAAGTTAAGAAAGCTGCTACAATGTTTACCGAAATGTCAAGATTTAAGCCTGGGATAACATTATATAAAAGCGAAAACATTCCAAGTGTAATTAACACATCGTGAAAGAGAGCAGCAACAGCACCGAGAGCGAATACAAACTTAAATCTGAATCCTAAGTAAACAAGAATAACGACCAAAGCTAACAATACAGCTATAACCGCATCGCGTTTCAACTCATTACCAATCTTTGGTCCCACTTGATCTTCCTTCAACACAGAGAAATTATTATCCGGCATTTTTTCGTGTAAATTTTCCTGTACCCAATCGGCAATACCAACTCTTACGATAATTTGAGTATTAGTCGGTTCTTCACTGAACTTTGTTGCTTGGAATCCTGCTTTGAATAATCTATCAACTAATTGATCTGTAATTTCAGAGTTCTTAACATCGTAAGTGACGGAAGTGGTAGTAGCGTTTGTTTGTTCAAAAGAAATTTCCGGAAAGTTTTTCGTCATTATACTTTCGATTCTATCAACCACTTTAGGGAAAAGTTCGGAAGGAATTTCCTGAAGCTCGGAACGAACAAGGATGCCTGTTTCGCCGCCAAAAGTTTTTACTTCAATATTACCAAGTTCCAGTTCATCAAGAAAAGTTCTTATTTCACTAACGTCAATCGGTTTTTCAAATTCTAACGCAACTTCAGTACCGCCTTTAAAGTCGATACCCAATTCAAGTCCTCTGAAAAGCAAGCTAAGTAAGCTGAGAATAATGAGAGTACCGGAAAAAATATAAGCTGCTTTTCTTTTACCGATAAAATCAATATTTGTGTTTTCAAAAATTCGCATTTACTAAAAATCTCCTTAATAAAGAAACATTAACCCAAATTAATTTTCATTCCTTTTGCCGCCATAATATCAAAAACAACACGTGTAACAATAAGCGCGGCGAACAAGGAACAAGCAATACCAATCATAAGAGTTAAGGCAAAACCTTGTACCGGTCCGCTTCCGAATTGGTATAAAATAATACCTGTGAAAAATGTTGTTATGTTTGAATCGAGAATAGCAGAGTAAGAATTAGAGTAACCGCTGTCGATTGCAGCTCTAATTGTTTTACCGGTTTGCATTTCCTCTCTTATTCTTTCATATATAATTACGTTAGCGTCAACTGCCATACCAATCGTAAGTATTATGCCTGCGATGCCAGGCAATGTCAAAGTCGCATTAAAACCGGCAAGAATTCCCATAATAAATAACACGGTAAAGAATAGTGCGAGATCGGCAATTGTACCTGCTTTTACATAATAGAAAATCATAAATACCGCAACCAATAGAAATCCAATCATCAACGAATTTAGACCCTGGCTTATTGAATCTTGACCAAGTGACGGACCAACAGTACGTTCTTCGATAATATCAACCGGAGCGGGGAGAGCACCTGCTTTAAGAACGATTTCTAAAAGTTTTGCTTCGTCTAAATCACCAATACCTTCAATGACGGAATTACCGCTCGGGATTTTGTTTTTAATGTTGGGGGCAGAATAAACGACACCGTCCAACACAATTGCACATCGTTTGCCGATATTAGCACCTGTAATCCTTGCCCATTCTCTAGCGCCTTCAGCGTTCATCTGCATATTTACAATCGGTGCGGTTGTTTGAGGGTCAATGTTCGATTGAGCATCAACAATAACTCCACCGGTTAATTCAGCTTTTTTGTTTAATAAGTAAAGTCTATAAATATTTTCACCGTCTTGAGTGATTTCGGGTTTTGCAGAAAAAGCGAATTCAACGTTGTCGGGAATAATATTTTTTATTTCCGGTCTATTAAGATAGGAGAGAAGTTTCGGTTTATCGCTTTCTTTAACAAAGGCATCTGCAACCGGGCTTTGAGGATTAATAAGAGCGATTGAATAAAACGGATGCTCTTTTGCAAATTCTTCTTCGGTCATATCTTCTACCAAAGTTGAATCACTTTCAAGGGACTCGTCAGTTGAAGAAGTGGTATCGCTTTTTGATTTTAAAACCTCAGCCAACTTTTGATCAATTGAATTCATTACTTGAATAGTAAAATTAGGGTCTTTTACAATCTTGAATTCTAATAATGCACTGCCCTGCAATAATCGTTTTGCTTCTTCTTCTTTCGAAATACCGGGAAGTTCAACGATGATTCTGCGAGCACCTTGCTTTTGAATGCTGGGCTCGGAAACACCGTATTGATCAACACGGTTTCGAATAATTTCAATTGCTCGTGTAACCGCATCGGATTCCTGTTCTTCAAGATCACTTATAATTTCGGCATCATCTTGTCGAATTGAACCGAAGTAACGGCTTAAGCGAATGTTGTTTTGCTGTAACTTTTCAGCTAATACCGAAACCAGATTAACATCTTCAATCTTTGCTTGCTGCTCGGCTTCATTCAAGATGTCGAAAAATCTTTGATCGGGATCTTTAGCCAATTTCTCTAAAAGTTTAGCAGTGTTCACTTCCATCACAAGGTACATTCCGCCTTGCAAATCGAGCCCTAATTTAACTCGCTTTTCTCTCGCTTCTCTATATTCAGGATTGTCCGCATAAATTTCATCTTCTTTAAGACTTACGAGTCGGTCTACCTGCTCTTCAGACATTTGAGGGTTAGCAGTTTGAATACTATCCCTATATTGAGTTAATTGAGTTTGGATTTTGTCTGTGTTCTGGCTATCTGCGTAAGTGGGATAGAGAAGATAAAGACTTAATGCTACAGCACCTAAAATGAGAATAATTCTGAATCTAAATTCTTTCATCCTATCAATAAACCTTTAATTTAAGTGGATAATCTGATTTAAATTAAGACAACCAATATAGATAGATAGGTTCTAAAAATCAATTTAATTTGGTTGCTTAAATCTCTATAAATTATTGTTTTACAAACAAATAACCCGGCTGAGCGCCGGGTTAAAATCTTCATAAAAAAGTTAAGTCTATTCTCGAACCACCCAGGTTTTAACCGCAGTGCTTACTTTGGGATGCAGTTTGATGTTTACTGAGTAAATACCGAGAGCCTTGATTGGTTCCGTAATTTCAATTTTACGTTTATCTACTTCAAAACCTTTTTCTTTTAATGAATCAGCGATCATTTGGGTAGTAACCGTTCCGAAAATTTTATCTTCTTCACCAACTTTAACGGGGATTGATATAGATACATTTTCGAGATCAACTGCGAGCTTTTGAGCCTCTTCTAACTCTTTTGTTTCTCTTTTAAGAATTTGTTTTTTCTCTTCTTCAAAGGCTTTTATGTTACCCGGTGTGGCGGCGTAAGCGTACTGCCTCGGAATTAAGAAATTGCGGGCAAAACCGTTTTTTACCTCTACGATCTCGCCAATCTCACCCAACTTGTCGTAATTCTTTCTTAAAATCACTTTCATTAGTTTCTCCTCAATTACTTAACAGCTTCAGAAACGTAAGGTAAAACTGCAATTTGTCTTGCGCGTTTTACAGCGCGGATCAATTCGCGGTGTTGTTTGGCGCTAAGACCGGTAATTCTTCTTGGAATAATTTTACCTTGATCTGTAATGAATTTCTGCAGTTGTTTTGAGTCTTTGTAATCGATATAATCGTTAATAACTCGTTTTACTTTTTTTACTTTCATTTAATTTACCCTTGGTTAAACTTAGTTTTTGTCATCATTCATTAAATCGGATTCTTCATCGGTCAAGAATTTATCGAATGAGTTTTCTTCATAACCAGAATCATCATCGTCATCCGAAGATGAGCTGAGCTCATTGTCGTCACCGTTTTGTTGATTGAATTTATTCAAAAACTGAATTCTCTTAGCTTTTATTTCAACAATGGTACGATTTTTACCATCATCGGTTTTAAAGGTACGGCTCTGTAGTTCACCATCAACTAAAACAGCACTGCCTTTAAAAAGTCTGTCACGGCAGCTATCAGCAAGTTTATTCCAAGCAACAACCCCAACGTAGCATACATCTTCCTGCCATTGGTTGCCGCTGTCTTTATATCTTCTGTTTACAGCAATGTGAAAATTTACAACAGGTGTACCATTTGTTGTTTCTCTGAAAACAGGATCCTTTGTTAAATTACCTGCCACAACTACACTATTTAATTCTGGCATTTTCAAATCAGCCATCTCTTACCTCCAACTAGTCTGATGATTGTTTATCTTGACTTTCTGTACTTTTTACTTTTTCGTTTTCCTGCTGTGAAGCTTTTTCTTTCATTTTAGCGATGTGCTCGAGATCTTTTTTGCCGAGTGTAATTGTAAGATATCTTACAATGGTTTCATCAAGACGGTAAATTCTTTCCAGCTCTGCAATTGTTTCAGTAGGTGCTTCGAAGCGAAAGATTGCATAGTAACCGCTTTTTGATTTTTGAATCGGATATGCTAAACGTTTGCGTCCCCATTTTTCAATATCGGAGATTTCTGCGCCGTTTGCTTTGAGAATTTCTTGGATGCGTGTTAGAGTTGATTCGATTTGTTCGTCTTCTAATGCGGCATTCAAAATCACAACACTTTCATAATGTCGTTTTGTCATCTATTCACCTCCCTATGGACTTTTGGCCCTCCCGATTAATCGGGAGAGCAGGGTTAAAAATTTTGACACGGAATATAATATTATTTTATTAGTGGTGCAATAACTAATGAAACCACCGACATTAATTTAATTAAAATATTTAGAGATGGTCCGGATGTATCTTTAAACGGGTCGCCAACCGTATCGCCGACTACTGCCGCTTTATGAGCTTCCGATCCTTTGGTATATTTGAACCCATCTATTTCCAATCCGCCTTCAATCAATTTTTTTGCATTATCCCAAGCACCGCCGGCATTCGATTGAAAGATTGCCATCAAAACACCACTTGCTGTTACACCGGCTAACAGACCGGCTAACATTTCTTTACTGAAAAAGCCAACTACAACAGGAACACTAACAGCCATCAAACCGGGAAGAATCATTTCTCTGATTGCTGCTTTGGTGGAAATTTCTACGCACTTAGCGTATTCGGCTTTTGCTGTACCTTCTCTGAGACCTTTGATTTCTCTAAATTGTCGTCCAACTTCAATAATCATTTCTTTTGCGGCTCTTCCAACGGCTCCCATTGCCATTGCCGAAAATAAGAAGGGAAGCATTGCACCTATGAGCAGTCCACCCATAATAACCGGTTTTGCTAAATCAATTGTAATAATTTCGGCTTGCTGCATATATGCAGAGAAAAGAGCTAAGGCAGTAAGTGCGGCTGAACCGATTGCAAAACCTTTACCGATTGCAGCAGTTGTATTTCCAACAGCATCAAGTTTGTCGGTTCTTTCACGGACTTCTTTAGGCAGTTCAGCCATTTCAGCAATGCCGCCTGCGTTATCGGAAATTGGTCCATAAGCATCCACAGCTAATTGAATTCCGGTAACAGATAACATACCAAGGGCTGCAATTGCAATTCCATAAAGATTTGCTAATTCATAAGAAACAATTATACTGGCAGCAATTACAATAATAGGAAGTGCGGTTGACATCATCCCAACTCCAAGCCCGGCAATTATGTTTGTTGCGGCACCTGTTATTGATTGATTTGCAATCCCAAAGACAGGTCGTTTGTCTGTTCCCGTATAGTATTCCGTAATTAAGCCTATAGAGGTTCCGGCAAATAAACCAATTAAAGTTGCGAAAAATATTCCATTGCTGGTATAATCAAATCCGCCGTATGACCAAGATTCGGGTAACATACTGTGAATTAGAAAATAAGCAGCGATAACCATTAAACCTGTCGCACCAAATTCACCGATGTTTAATGCCTTTTGCGGGTTGCCGCCTTCTTTAACTTTTACAAAGAATGACCCAACAATCGAAAGTACAATTCCGGCACCTGCTAAAAATAAAGGAAGTAAAACTGCTTCAAGACCAAGTTCAGGAACTTCAGGAGTAGCAAACAATGCTCCTAAAACCATCGTACCAATAATAGCACCAACGTAAGATTCAAAAAGGTCAGCTCCCATACCGGCAACGTCTCCCACGTTGTCACCAACATTATCGGCAATTGTAGCGGGGTTTCTTGGATCATCTTCGGGAATTCCTTCATAAACTTTACCAGCTAAGTCGGCGCCGACATCTGCTGCCTTAGTATATATTCCACCGCCAACCCTTGCGAAGAGTGCAATTGAAGATGCGCCAAGTGAAAACCCGGAAAGAACATTTATAACTTTGCCTAAATCCCATTCCATATTGCCGTAGGCAATAAAAAGAATGCTCAAACCTAAAACACCAAGGCCAACGACGTTCATTCCCATAATTGCACCGCCGGAAAAAGCAATATTTAGTGCGGGGCTTAATCCAGTTCTTGCGGCATTGGTAGTTCTAACGTTTGCTTTAGTTGCAGCAATCATTCCTAAGAAACCGGCTAAACCGGAACAAAGAGCACCAACTATAAAAGAGATTGCAATAAGCCAAGATGAATCTGCCCGCCCGGAGTTTGCAAAGCCTAATAACAGAGCAACCGAGACAACAAATACAGCTAAAATTTTATATTCAGTTTTTAGGAAAGTGATTGCACCTTCTTTAATATGACCTGCAATCTCGGCCATTTTATCGGTGCCAACAGGTTGTTTATTTATCCAATTACTTTTTGTGTATGAATAGAGAAGTGCTGATAAACCAAGAACAGGAATAACGTAAATTAACGAGTCCATATTTTCTCCTAATTTTCCTCTATTTCTGGTGGTGGGGATTTTTTATTTATTTTATTTGAAAATTTGCTGAAGTGGTCAAACATAAATTTGTTTCCGCCCTCAATAAACTTTTCAGCCAATTCGACTGCAAAGTCAAAATTTTTTTTTAACTTAAGTAATTCTTCATTCGTAAACTTGCTTAATACGTAATCGGCTTGATTGCCTTGATCAAAATGATTACCGATTCCAAATCGAATTCTGGGGAAGCCCTCTGATTGTAAGTGGTAGATTATTGATTCCAAACCGTTATGTCCGCCGCTTCCTCCGCTTCTTCTTACTCTAATTTGACCCAACTCGATATTTATATCATCAACTATAACAAGCAGTTGGCCAACTTCAATATTGTGTTTCTCAATAACATCTAAAGCCGCAAGACCGGAGTTATTTACGTAAGTAGTTGGTCTTACAATTATAAAATCATTCTCATCAATTTTGCCCAGACAAAAGTGATAATCACTTTTTGAGGGTTGATATTTTAGCTTGTGTTTTTCCACAAGTTCGTCAATAATAATAAACCCGGCGTTATGTTTTGTATTAACATATTTAACGCCGGGATTTCCAATTCCTAATACAGCACGCAAAGAATTTTACTCGTCTGTTTCTTCTTCTTCAGCTTTGCCTTTCTTAATAACCTCCGGTTCTTCCGCTTCACCTTCTTCGCCGGCTAATACTTCTTCTTCAGGTTTTTCCTCTTCAACCATCTTAGGAGCAACTATTGAGATAACAACGGATTTTTCATTATTAAGTATAGTAACGTTTTCGAAATTCAAATCTGCAACGGTCACTGTGTCACCGAACTTTAGATTTGTAACGTCATACTCAAGGTGAGAGGGGATGTGACGAGGCAAACACTCAATATGAAGTTTATGAAGTGCCTGCTGTAAAATACCGCCTTCTTTAACACCGATGGGGGTACCTTTTAACATTAGCGGAATTTCAAGTTCAATAACCTCTCCTCTTGTAATTCCTCTCAAGTCAAAATGAACTACTTTATCGGTTACGGGGTCAAATTGTACTTCTTTTAAAATTGATTCGTGCATTTCTTCGGTGTCATCATCAATTTTTAATTGAATAAGATGACTTTCCGATGTGAATACCAAATGATTGATATCATTTTCTTCCACAACAATAGGAATTCCTTCGTTACCTTTTATGTAGAATACACCCGGAACTTTACCATTTTTTCTTAATTGATTAATGGCACCTTTTGTTGAGATTTCTCTTTTCTGTGCTTTTAATGTTACTTCAGCCATTTTACTTTATCTCCGTATAATATCTTTTTCTAACTTTTATCTATTTCAAAAAGGGAACTTATCGATTCATTTCTGCTTGAGCGAATAATTGCTTCGGCAAATAATTCCGACACGGTTCTCACAACGATTTTAGATGACTCTGTTCCTTCACTTAACGGAATTGTATCGCTAACATAAAGTTTATCCAATTCCGAATCTTCAATTTTTTTTATTGCATCACCAGACAATAGGGGATGGGTAACTGTTCCAAAAATTTTCTTAGCTCCGTATTTTTTAAGTGCCTTAACCGCAGAAACAAAAGTTCCGCCCGTATCAATTAAATCATCAACTAAAAGAACATTTTTACCTTCAACATCACCGATCACGTGCATTACTTCAGCCAAATTGTGCTCGGGTCTTCTTTTATCTAATACAACCAAATTAGAATTCAATCTTTTTGCATAAGAACGTGCTAATTTAATTCCGCCCATATCAGGTGAAACCATTACCAAATCATCGCCCATTTCTTTAAATACACTGGTAAAAATTGGCGACGCATACAAGTGGTCAAACGGAATATCAAAGAAACCTTGAATTTGGGCAGCGTGCAAATCCATTGTAATAACTCTATCAGTACCTGCAACAGTTAATAAATTAGCGATTAACTTTGCGGTAATAGCAACACGCGGCTGGTCTTTTCTATCTTGTCTTGCATAACCAAAATAAGGAATAACTGCAGTAACTCTTTTAGCCGAGGCTCTGCTTGCAGCATCAACAAGGATTAAAAGTTCCATCAGATTTTCTGCAGGCGGCTGAGTTGACTGAATAATAAACACATCTCTTCCACGGATGTTCTCCTTGTACTTTGCCCAAATTTCCCCATCGCTGAATCGCTTCAAATCAAGATTACCAAGCGGTAAAGCGAGATAATCTGCAATTTTTTTTGCTAATTCGGGGTTGGAACTACCGGAAAAAATCAGTGGAGTTGAATCCACGCCTTCCTCATCGTATTTCTAAAATTAACAGACACCAAATATAGTTAAAAGCCTTAGGTATGTCAAATAAAGTAATTACAATAACTTATACTGGTTTTTTCTATTTCCTTTTGCGGAACAGATAAATTAAAACAACAATGATTACTGCTAAAGTAGAATAATATACCCAAGGCGGAGTCTCTTTCAATCGAAAAGGTCTATATGTAGCGGTAATAGTTTTACCTGAGCCTATATCAGCTAATGAGTATTCCCAAGTTAATTTGTTGCGGGATTTTGAACTTGCGTTGTGATCTAATATCTCGCCGGGCAAATAATAAACAAGTGTAATTACAAACTGATCGGTTTTGGTTCCAAAACCCGTTGGGAAAGGTGCAATGAATTGCGAAAATATTTTTGTCTCGCTTGGTCCGTCTTGAAGCGAAAAGTTAGCTCCTTTAAATGCTTTTGTAAATTTCAGCGAATCAAAATTATTAAACTCTAATTCTACTTGTGCATGAATTGTTGAATCAGAATAATTTACAAAAGTTTCTACTCTTTCTATTGTGTTGTATTTCGAGGAGAATTCACTGTTAATGCTGTCTTTGTTAAAAATATGGAGTTTGTTAAGAAGTAAAGAATCGCGCTTATCTTCCCACTTCATCCAATAGTGAACAAACATCTCACCGCTGCCGTCTGTTTTAATAGTTGTAATTTGAGTGTAATTAAGGCAAGACGAAAGAAATAACATTAAAAGAGGTAAGATTAATAGAGTTTTTTTTTGCATAAACGTTAGCGGAGTTTTTTGAAACTTCATATTGAAAATAGTGTTTTATTTTTTTGTCTCAAAGATATATTTTTACGACGCCAAATTGAGGAGATAAGTTATGCCAACATATGAGTATAAATGTTTATCGTGTGGAAATTTATTTGAGTATTTCCAAAAAATCACTGATGAACCAATCGTAAAATGTGAAAACTGCGGTGGTGAGTTAAAGCGTTTGATAAGCGGCGGTGCCGGACCTATTTTTAAGGGTACCGGGTTTTATCAAACCGATTATAAAAATCCAGGCAACGGGAAATCTGAAAAGAGTGGTTCAGAGACTAAGGTTAAAGAAGAAGCAAAGTCGGAGAAAATCTCAAAAGAATAATAAATAGAGGCTGTGTCAATAATAAATTTCGAATAAAATTAAAATAGTAATATCACCTTTTGGAGCTGATTTTTTTGAAACTTACTCTTGCCGCAGCCTCTATAATTAGTTAAAAATCTAAACCAATTGAGAAGTAATAACGAGGTTCAGAAAAAGAATCAACGTTATACTTCCAAGCAATATCCATCTTCCATAAAAATAAAAAGTAAAGTCTAAATCCCACACCGGTTCCTATTAATAAATCTTTCGTTACAGTATTGCCGTTTTCGTCTTTAGCGAAAAATTGTAATTTTTCATTATCATTCCAAGCAGAGCCGACATCAATAAAAGCTGTTCCCAAAATGTTTTGGAAGAAAAACGGCAGCGGGCCGGTTACCAAGTATCTAATTAAGGGCATACGTAATTCTAAATTCATCAGCGAATACTTGCTGCCGATTTGTTCGGCAAAATCATATCCGCGTAGAGGAAGACCAGGTGTAAAGAAAGCAAAATCTTCCGGGTCTTCAATTGGTACTTCGCCGGTTGCAAACTCTCTGTTAATCCAATTATCAGTACCACCAATGAAAAATCTCTGAGGATTTGCACCAGCCGAGTATCCGCCGGAAAATCTAAATGCAAAATGATTATCAAACCAAAATCTTAGATAGGTTCTATAATCCCATAAAAATGAATAGAAGCTACGTTCGGAATCGTTTATACCGGGATTACCAAAGAGTGTAAACTTGTACCGCGTACCCTCAATAGGGGAAGTATAACCAAACAGTGTATTATCGTGAACGAAACTTAATGAAGGGATAATAAATGTTCTTTTTTTGCTTGGTTCAGAGTAGTCATCTAAATTTTCAGATGAGGTTGAAAACACACCCAAACTTCCATCCAATCGGTAAAATCTGTTTAGCGGATAACTTGCAGAAACAACGCCGCCGAAATTTCTGAATCTGAATAAATCAGTGCCGAAATTTCTGCTTAGATAAACAAATCGTGCTGTATGAAATCCTTCAATTCCGAAGTTTATTCGTTTTGGCAAGTAATAATATGCTAATCCATAATCGCTGTTTTTCAAATCGATTTGAAGACTTGTAATTCCAACGATCCTATGATTACCGAGAACATCACTGAACGAAAGTACGGTTGTACCTAATACACCGTAAAGAGTACTGTAGCCGGCGTTGGCATAAATTAAATCCGGAGTGAAATCAATTTTATATTTGTTTAATAAATAATTCCCTTCGTCATCAAGTTTTGAAGAAAACATTTTAGAACGATTGACGGATTTTGATGAATCTATTCCCGCAATCGAATCGCCGAAAACAAATCTTGAGTAATCAACAATTTCTCCACTGGTTGAATCATCTTGAACAAATTGACCGGTAATTATTTTTGAGCTGTCATCATCTTCGCTCGTATCCATAATATCAGATTTAACAAGCGGTTCTTCAGATGTTGAATCCGTCATAACTTCTGCAACTACGAATGGATCAAATTGTTTTTCGCTCGATTCAATAAGTTCCTCAATATATTTAGTGTTCTGAAGTTCTTCAACTGGCTCCAACTCAAACGGGTTATTCAGCATAAAAAGATTATAACCCATTTTATAAAGCGATGTGAATACCATCTTTTTGCCATCAGCAGAAGCAGAAATTTGATCTATACCGTTAAGCGAATTGGTAAGAGGATAAACAGGTAGTTCAAGTACTGAAGAAACAGTATCTTCATCTGTTAAAACTATTCTTTTTTTAAAGAGATTAGTAATACCGTTTTTATCTGAAACAAAAAGTATCTCACTACCATCAGGTGAATTTACAACGGAGGATTCATCACTGTATTCCCAGTCGGTTAGACGAGTTATTCTGAGAGTTTCAACATCGATAGAGTAGAGGTCAAGTTGACGAAAATTGTGGTAATAAATATCGAAATTTTCCGGAATTTTAGTTGGGTCCGTAAATCTTCCACGATCTGAGGAAAAGAAAACAGATTTACTGTCTGAAGCCCATCGCGGATCGGATTCGCTGAAAATATCACCTGTTAAGTTTTGAAGTTCTTTCTTATTCAAGTCATAAACGAAAATATCAGATTGCTGCGCATCTGCACCAACAAAAGCAATCTTACTCCCGTCGGGAGACCAGCTAACGGATTCAATTCCGTCCATTTTAAAGGGAAGTTCATTTAGTACGTTTTCTTCAGTATCATAAGTATATACTCTATCATAGCCGCTGCTCTTTAAAGAGAGAGCAATAGTTTTATTATCGGGTGACCAAGTTAAAGAGGGGAAAAGGATATTTAATTCTTCAAAATCATTTTCTCTGCCGCTTTCAATAATTTTGTCGATAATCTCACCGGTATTAGCATCCATTAAATAAATATCCAAGAAAATGTCCTGGTCTGAAATAAAAACTATTTTATCCCCTTGTGGAGAAATAGCCGGGCTTGTATAGTAAAAGCCTCCGTCTTTCTCATTATTTGTTAAACGCTTGGCAAATTCATCGGGATTTTTACGATATGCAATTTCCGGCCAGTATTGCTTTTTGAAATAATTTTTCCATCTCTCGTTTAGTTCTTCCAAATCTAAACCGATCGATGCTTTTAATCCTTCTTGCAAACTTCCGGTTGTTTGAGTTTTGTGAAGAATTTCACCGATTTTTTCGTTGCCGTAAGTTCTTGCAATATATGCCATCACCGATTGACCGCCTCTGTAACCCCAATAACCGCCAAGTCTATTAATATCCGGCAGGCTTTCATTCATAATGGCATTCCGTATAAACATATCGGTATTGGTTTCCCATCCGCTTGCTTGGTATTCAGCCATTCCTTCATGATACCAGTGGGGAAGCTGCAGCGTTATGTTTCTTGCAATTATATTTTGTAGTGTCCCGCCGTAAAGCATATCTCTCATTACGGCGTGAACAAGTTCGTGATGAATTACGTGTCTGAATTTATCATAAGAACCTTCGAAAGGTAAAACAACTCGATTTTTGAAAGGTTCTGTAAACCCTCCAGTTCCCTGTCCGAGGTACGAACCGGTTGTATTCGTTTCTTGGAAATCGTTATGGGAGTTATAAACTATTAAAGTAATTCTGCTGTTAATTAAGTAATCAAAATTTCTTTGTATTTTATCGAGTGCGTCTTCGGCAGCTTTAGAGGCGAATTCGGCAATCTCTTTACCTTGTGAAGTGAAATAAATATCGAAATGCTTGGTTTGAATATAGTACCAATCAAATTCTTTGTACTGGACCTTGTTCTGCCCAAATTGAGCAAAAACTTGAATAGCCGTAAAAAGAAAAATAAAAAGTAGGCTTTTAGAGCTGCGCATACTTCTCCTTTTTTGCGTTAAAAATTAAAAGAATTTTATTAATTCAAAAGAGCAAAATCTATCTCTCTTTTTAGTTCATCAACCCTGATAAGTTTTACATCAATATTATCGCCTAACCGGTATCGTTTTCCGGTCTCACGTCCGACAATTGCATATTGTTTTTCATCGAATAAATAATAATCGTCTTTAATATCGCGCAATCTGATTAAACCTTCGGATAAATTTTCTCTTAGCTCTACAAAAATTCCGAAATTGGTAATACCGGAAATTACTGCGGTAAATTCATAACCTATTTTATTCTTTAAATACTCCATTTGTTTCAGCTTTACAGAAAGTCGTTCGGCGCTTACTGCATTTCTTTCCTGTGCAGAACTGTGTTCACAAATATTCTCAAGCTGTGCTTTTGAATATTTGCTTTCTTTATTACTGATATATTCAAACAAAAGTTTGTGGACGATTAGATCGGGGAATCTTCTAATAGGTGAAGTGAAATGGGTATAATATTTAAAACCGAGCCCGTAATGACCAATATTGTCCGTTGAATAAATTGCTTTTGCCATTGATCTAATAGCCACTTCATTAATAAGTGCGTCGTCGGATGTTCCTTCGACCTCCTCAAGAAGTCTCTGAAACTCTTTCGAATTATTTGCAGAATGCGGTTCGAAGGAATAGCCTAGAGATTTTACAAAACTTGCAAATTCGTTAAGCTTTTCTTCGTCCGGCAAATCATGCACGCGGTAAACAAATGGGGGGGATTTTTTCCCCTTTTTGTTTATATGCTGTGCAACAATTTGATTTGCAAGAAGCATAAATTCTTCAACTAACTTATTGCTGTCTTTCAGCTCTTTTATTTTTAATTCAATTGGACTTCCGTTTTTATCCAAAGTAAAATTAACTTCCGGGGTATGGAAATTTATACTTCCGCTTTTAACTCTCTTGTTGCGAAGCTGTTTTGCAACTTTGTTTAATGATTCCAACTCATAATAAAAATCACCGGATTTGTTTTCTAAAATTTCCTGTACTTCGTCATAGGTAAATCTTCTTTTGCTATTAATTATTGATTTAGAAATTTTATAATTCACAATTCTGGTTCGTTTCGTCATTTCAACAAAGACGCTGAAAGTCAATCTATCTTCATTGGGGACGAGCGAACAAATTTGATTAGATAATTTTTCGGGCAGCATTGGGATAACTGTACCAACCAAGTAAACACTTGTCCCTCTTTTTTGTGCTTCTTTAAAAATTGGCGAGCCTTCCGTTACGTAATGCGAAACATCTGCAATATGAATACCAACTAATAGGTTACCGTTTTTTAATTCTTCAATAGAAATGGCATCGTCAAAATCTTTTGCATCATTCGGGTCGATTGTAAAGATATTTTTGTCTCGTAAATCGAGTCTATTTTTAATCTCTTTTTCGTTTAATTCGACAGAGGTATTTTCCGCTTGGTTTAAAACCTTCGGGGGAAATTTATAATTGATATTAAATTCACGAGCAATACTCATTATCTCAGCTTTATAACTGCCGGCTGGCCCAAAGTTTTCTTTTATAACACCTTCGGGATTTGCTGCTTTATCGTTCCAAACAATATCGGAAACTAAAACCTTATCACCGTTTTTCGCTTTGTTCAAATTATTTTTGTGAATAAATATATTCCGATGAATATCCGGTTCATCGGGTATAACATAGAATGCCGAGTTACTTTTAACGAGTTTACCAATTATCTCAGTGTGTTTTCTTTCCAATACTTTTAGAACTTTACCTTCCTTATTTTTGCCTCTATGTTTTTCGAACAATTCAATTTCCACCAAATCGCCGTTTAATGCTGTGCCTATATTTCGTTCGGCAATAAAAACATCTTTGATTACAGAATTGTTCAACACTACAAATCCATACTTGCCGTCATCAATAATTTGAATAACACCGGTGAATTTTTTTTGTTTTACTTCAACGTGAAGAGAATACCGTTTTCCTTCTTTATCCAACAAACCCTCTTTGTAAAGATTGAAAAGTGCATCCTTCAATTTAGCATATAAGTGGGGTTCGCGTGCGTTTAGTTTTTTTGCTAATTCACGCGGTTTGATTTTTATTGACGGGTGCTGCTTAAAAAATGCTTTGAGTTCTTTCTTCATTAAAATTCGAACCTATATTTTAATCCTAATTCTGTTATTTTATCTTCTATACCAAACGTTCTAACCAACGGATCTTTTCTTTCCAATCTAATTAAGAAATTGGGATTGAAGAGATAATCAATTCTAAGGTTTGCTTTGTTAATATTTTGGAATAATTCGGTAGTTCCCCCGAAGCTGTACCTAAAGTTAGAAAATCTTCCTGAAACTGCAAACTTAGTATATTCGCCCGCTTGGCTGAGTTGAATATTATTTACAACATCGCCAACGGCAGAATTTACAAAGCCCGTTAATATTGGTCCCAGCAACGAAGTTGCAGTATTTACCCCGAATGTTTGATTTGCTACATCTTGCCTATTCTGCGCAGTTAAATCTGCTTTGAATTGATTTACTAAAATAAACGATACTGCATCGGAAGCATCATATCTTTCATCAGGAATGTTATTCTCGATATTTCTCGTTCCAACATATACAGATATATTTTCAGGCTGATTTGCAAGATTAGTTCCAAGCTCGCTTACGGGTCCTTGCAAGCGTAATTTTACTGCAACTTCTTCGGTAGTAGTGGTATTTGGAGGAGTATAATCACTTGTGTATGTAGCAACAATATCTAAATAAGGATCTGTAATATCGCTTTCAAATCTTAATGAACCTTTAGCGTCAAATGTTTTAAAGAACTCGAGTTTTGAACCATCGAGTAATTCGAAAGAACCTTGAGCTTGACTCCTTCCGCCAATACTTTCGTAGTTCAAGCTACCGAGTGCTTCAATACTTAGTTTCTGATTTAAAGCTTGTGATAAAATTATTTCCAATTCAGCAATATTGCTTGTTGAAATATTCAACTCGTAATCCAAATCAAAAGTTGATTCTTTGTTTTCCAAATTTCCTTTTTTATCTGATTCCACTATCTCTTCGAATTCAAGCCGCATTCTATCAACATTGGTCGTATCTTCAATAAAAACATAATCAAAAGTATTGCCGGCTTGATAGCTTGCAGTTTCAGCAACAAATGTTAGATTGGTTTGTTTCAAATTTACGTTTCCGAAAAAATAAGAACCGGAACGGCGGTAATTGAATACCCAATCACCATCAGTTTCTACAAAAAGATCGCCATAAAGAAGAGGTTGAACACTTCTTGAACGTTGACCTAATACTGCGAGGTCACCATTCATTCTTAGAACGGCGCTTTGAGGAATAAATGATTTCAATTCACCCGAACCGGTAGCAGTCATTGTTCCTGAATAAGCTGAACCTCCCGAATTCCTCATAACCATTTTCTCGATTATGAAACTTTCGTCGCTTAAAGTAACAAGTGCATCGAGTTGGTAGTTTAGGTTGTTCAATAAGGTTGTAAATTCACCACCTTTAAGTTCGATTTTCCCTGAAGCTACGGGCTTATCGAATGTACCTTTCAAATCTATCTCGGTTGTAAGAAATCCTTTTTGGTTTCTGATTGTTGGAATAACATTACCAAGCGCTGATAGGTTGAATTCTTTAGAGTAAATTTTGACTGATAATTCCTCTTCTCCAAATCTGTCACCTTCAAGCTGGTAATTTAGATCTACCGGAATATTGCCATTGATTGTAAGTTTGGGCGATTCAATATTACCTGAAGTATCAATAAATGCTGCGTCGATAACAATATTCTTATTGCTGTAATCAATACTCCCCAACAAACTTCCGAAATTCACGTCCTCATATGCCACGCTGTCAAGATTTAAATCAATATTCATCAGAGGTTTAGTAAATGTACCGGCAATGTTGCCTTCAATATTCAGATTGGCGTCAAAAACTTTTTCATCAGTGTTGAATAAAAGATTACTTAATTGAAGCCCGTCAATATCCTTGATGTTAAAATTGAGGTTCTGTCTTCCATCGTTATAAACTATGCCATATAAAAAGATAGCAGCGGGGTCACTGTAAAGCGAGAAGTCTTCAATATCGAGTGATTCACCAGGTTTAAGGATCATGCTGATTGGGCGAAGATTTTTCAGATCAACGTTGTTATAGTTGAGCGAGAGTTCATCTAATGTGATTGTTTGTTCTCTCGGAGTCATAACGAAACTTCCGTCTGTTTGAACTGCGAGTTGTTTATCGTACAGTGATTTTAAGTTGAAGAAAAGTCTGCTTTGATTGAAAATTAAGTCAGCTTCAATTTTTTCAATGTCGGTCCCGGTATAAACTCTTTCACAATTAATTGAAACGGAACCAAAAAGATCATCAAAAGTTGTGGACAGATTATCACGGGTTAATTTAAAATCACTTTCAAGGTTAGAGATGTAATAAATTTCATCACCCATTGTTAAGAGATATTCTAATTCCAGATCTGTTTCAATTGTAAAACTTTCTCTTGTGTTGTTTACACTTCCCGAACCAGAGCCGGCAATATCCAATTTTTCTTCATCCAAAAGAATTGCAATTAGTTCGAAATCCTTAAATGTAAATGTGAAATTGAAATCAAGTTCTTTGCTGATTATATCTTCGGGAATTGGCGAGGGAGTAACAGAAGAATCGGCAACATAGAGCGGGCTAAATTGTTCAATCTTATTAGCTATGACTTCCGCAATCGTTGAAGCTTCATATGAAATAACATCTATCGCATTTTCTAAAGAGAACTCACCGGTAATTGTGAAGTCAACAAAATCCGAATTCAAATATATATTTCTGTTCTTATTGTTTTTTACAACTTGCAGAGCAAGGTTAGCGTCTTCAATATATTTGCCACTGTAAAGCGAGGAATCTAATCTAACATTGAACATACCTGTTAACGAATCAATATTGAAGTTCCTTCCCTTTGCATCAAAATAAAAATTAAGATTTGATTTATATTCATCGCTATTCAGTAACTTTGCCAAATCAAGTTGTTGAATCTTACCTTCCAAATCGTATTTAGGTTCACCGTTTTCGGTAAAGTCTAATATTCCGGCTACAGCTATATCAGATTGATTAAAAAATCCATCCAATGAAAGGTCAATGAATTTTTTCTCCGCTATACCATTAAATTTGAAATCGTCAAGTTTGTGACCGGCGATTAAGGAATTATCTAAGTCGAACTTAATTTTCGAATCAAATTCTTCCGGTGAAACGCCCGAGCCGGCAATATCAGCGGTGCAATTTATTGATGTCGGTTCTCCAATTACCGGTTGTAAATCTAAGTTTGTTGTTTTCAGCTTAACATTATACGTTATCGGATCGGCATCGATATTAAGTTTTGTTGTTGTCTCAATATAACCTTTGTTAATATTGGAAGTTAACTTAGCGGTAAAATTTGTAGGACTTCCTTCATAATCTATATTTAAGTTGTCGAGTTTAACTCCTTGATAATCCGGTAGTCCAATATCGGGAAGGAGGGATTCCACATCATTGTAATCCACAAATGAGTCAAAGATATCTACATCGATAAAGAGGTTATCAGGGGTATGCAAATTTTTAACATTACCTTTTATACTCAGACCGGTATTGTTCAATTTTAGATTTAGCTTCTCAATGTTCAAATTACCGTACGGTCCGTTAGCCTTTAAATAAAGTTCAACTTTTTTATCGAGCAAGTTTGTGACAGGTAAAAAAGAAGAAAGATCATCGAAGACAAAAGGGGAAAGTTCCACTTCAACGTTTGAAGGAGTTTGCTGTAGTTTTTCTAAACTAAAGTTGTTAAAGAAATCAACTTGATCCAAACGGGCATTAATTTTTATGTTGGAATCATCCGAGGTTAATTTAAAATCTTTAACGATTGCATCCTTATTTTGGTAAACAAAGATGCCCGAGAACTGCTGAAGTTTGAATCTCTCAACATTTGGTGAAAACGAAAATCTTTTTATGTTGATACTATAATTATTGTTTGAGATATCGGCAATTGCTTTAACAGAAAGATTAAATTTGTCGATAATCAAATCGTTAAAATTGATATACCGGTAAACGTTATTGTTGCCGACGTTTTCATATGTCTGTACTACAAATCGCAAGTTATCAAGATTTAATTCGTTGACTTGAATAATAAATGGAAATTCGGAGCCCTCTTCCGTTACTTCTTTTTCTGTTTCCTCTACAGATTTAGAAAGCGTTGCAATATTCCATTGCTCATTTTCATTTTGCAGAAGAGAAAATTCTGCGTCGTGTATAACAATTTCTCTTAAAAGAATTTTTCTTGCAAGTAATTCAAACGGATTAATTTTTATTTCAATTCTGTCTGAATAAAAAATTGTGGAGTTAGAAGAATCACTTAACGATATCTCTTTAAGCGAAAGGGTGGTTAACAGCGTACCCTCAATATTACCTATATACAAATTTCCGTTTATACTTGAGTTGACGCTATCAACAATTTTCTCTCTTAAGAATTCACGAAAAGAAGAAGTTTGACTTATACCTAAAAAGAGTACTACCAATACAATAATTGCAGCAGCAATCGCAATAAAAAAGTTTACGATCTTGTGGAATAAAGATCTCTTTACTTTCTTTGATTTCTTTTCCAATGTTATTTATATCTCTCAATTATTGTATTGATTATATCTGTTGTTGATCTACTTGATATAAATTTTATGCGTTTAACTTCTCCGCCGTTTTTCTCAACAATTTCTCTCCCTACAATTTTATCAATATCCCAATCTTCACCTTTAACTAAATAATCAGGTATTATCTCAGAGATAATTTCAAGAGGAGTATCTTCTTCAAAATAAGTTACATAATCAACTGCTTTTAAGTTCCCGATTATGTAAGCTCGCTCTTCCAAAGAAAGAATGGGGCGTTTTGTGCCTTTAATTCTTGTAACAGATTCATCGCTGTTTAATGCAACAATCAGAATATCACCGCATGCTTTTGATTCGTTTAAATAATCAACATGCCCTGGATGTAAAATGTCGAAGCATCCGTTTGTGAAAACGACTTTTTTATTTTCCGTTTTAAATTGATTTCTTATTTCAAGTATTTTTTTTCTATCGGTGATTAAGTTTTTCATAGCTCATCAATAACTGTTTGGAAAAGTTTGTTCTTATCAATCGGAACAATGCCTACTTCTTCACATACTAATCCTCCGGCATAATTAGCGAGATATGAAGCTTCTTGTATTTCGGCACCAGCAGCTAATGCAATTGTTAACGTGGCAATAACTGTATCTCCGGCGCCCGAAACATCCGATACTTTCCTTGCTTTTGTAGGGATGCGAATATCTTTTGTTTTCCCTTTTTCAAAAAGTGCCACTCCTTTTTCACCAAGTGTAAGAAGTACATATTTGGAATTTAGTCTCTCAAGTAATTTGTGCCCTGCTCGGTTTATATCTTCATCGTTTGTAAGTCTTGTGCCCAGTACGTCTTCGGTTTCTTTTCTGTTTGGTTTGAACACAGTTACATTAGTGTACTTGAAGAAGTTGTTGAATTTCGGATCAACCGTTATTGTAATTTTATTCTTTTTTGCCATTTCAATCGTGTTTTCAATTAAGCGTGGAGTAAGTACTCCTTTATTATAATCTTGGAGAATTATTGCATCAATTATATTAAGCTCTCGGTTAAGGCTTTCAAGAAGTCTATCTTCAACTTTTTTGTTTATGTTTTGTTTGCTCTCTTTATCTATACGTACGATATGCTGTTTGCCTGCAATCACTCTTGTTTTTGCAGTAGTGGGACGTGATTTGTCAATTAAAATTCCTGATGAATCAATTCCCTTTTCTTCAATAAGACTCGAAAAAATTCTACCGTCATTATCATCACCAATAACACCGAGCGGGAAGGGAATTCCGCCGAGAGAAAGAATATTAAGAGCAACGTTAGCAGCTCCTCCGAAACGGAAAAATTCATCGTCTATTTCAACAACAGGCACAGGGGCTTCGGGGGATATTCTTTTTACATCTCCCCAGAAATATGAATCGAGCATCATATCTCCAATAACGGCAACTTTTTTGCCTTCAAAATTTTTTGAAATTTCATTAAGCCGGTTTTTAGTAAAATTCATCTACTTAAAATCTCCCCATTGAGCTAATTGATTAAATAAATTAATTCGTACAACACCGTTTGATGAACCAAGCCACATACTGGTTCCGTCAAAATACATTGATAAAACTTTATTGGGAATTCTTTCATCGTCAAGCATTTTTACTTCGCCCGTAAGACGGTTAATAATGCCGATGCCTCTTCCATAAGCTTCCTTATTTCCCAAGGAAAATTCATAAAGAGAGACCCAAATATAATTGCCGGTTAATTCTAAAGCATATACACCGCTGCCGTCAAGACCCTGAAAACCGTCAAAACGAATCCATTCATTACGTCTATCGTACCTGTATAAACCGCCGGCATTATAGTTAGGGTTTTCATAAGTAATAAAATGGTCTAACCCAATCCAGATATAGTTTCTTTCGAACAAAATGTCGGCGACGGAAACCTTTTCACCAGCGCCGCCAAAATAATTAAGCCGATTGTCAAAATATGTTAAGGCACCGGGTTCGGACATATCGAGGAACTTATTGTATTTGTGAAGCCCGCCTTCGGTACCGAACCAAACCAAACTGTCACCATCAAGCGCTATACTTTTTATTGTGTTTGTTTTTTCATCTTTGTTAATTGTTAAATCATAGTCGGTAAATCTTCTTGTGTTAATATCAAATTTTGTTAGATAAAGAAATCTTCCTATCCACACGACATTTTGTTGTTCGTCATATTCAATCGATCTGATCCAATTGCTAAGCTGTCCACCCATACTGAATTTTCTTTTAAACCATCTTTTTGTTCTTTGGTCAAAAATGAAAAGACCGTCAATAGAGCCGGCCCAAACGTATCTTTGGTTTGAAGTTACACAATAAATAAAATCATTCTGTAAGCCGTTGGTAGAATTAAAATTTTCCCAGTCGTCTTGAAGCAATGAATATTTAAACAATCCGTTTCCGTTAGTTGCAAACCAAATATTATTCTCATCACCGGAGATATCTAAAATTTCAATACCGTCAAGATAGGTCTCAAATTCGGGTTGAGCCCAAATAGGCTGGATTAAAGTGATAATAATTATCAGAAAAATTTTTTTCATCGAAATTGAATAAGAATATTAAAGATTAATGAGAAATTACGGTTTCTTTTGCAAATTTAATATTGAAATGCTTCTCAAACCCTAAAGTTAAGCAATTCCGCAATCTTTTATAATCTACTTTCTCATTTAGGATGGTTTCAATTTCGATGGTTTTACGGGTGATTTCGTCTGATAAAATTTCTTTGTTAAGTTCGGAAAGCTTGAGGTAGTTTATTAATTCTCTATGCTTGGTTCCGCACAAAATAGAACCGTGTTGAAGTACAACATTTTTCATTTTCTTTTGTGCACTTCCTATTAATTTCTTACCGGAGTATTTAACTTCATTTTTTGCTGTTGATGCAAAGCAAATACTTCCCGAATTTGTTTTTAATATTTCAGGGAAGTTAGGCTGGATAGATTCAAGCATAGTTTCGAAAAGTTTTTCGTCGTAAAATTTTAACCCGGTAATCAATGCCTCAGAAACAGATTTGTAAATTTCTTTCGGTGAAAGTCCGAATGATAGAGGAAAAACAACCGAGTATGTGATTTCTTCGGAATGGAATATTGCTCTGCCACCAGTGGGACGTTTAACTACGTCAATTCCGTCACGGTCAGTTTTTGAAATATCTACGTCTTCAAAACTTTGATTTGCTCCAAGTGAAATTGCATATGGCTGCCATTGATACAGCCGGAAAAATATTTCATCGTCTTTACACTCTTCCGCAAGCCGAATATCGAACTCCATATTGTGAAGACCGTTTGAAGGTTCGTCATCAATTAATCGCCAAATCATTTGCGGATAATACCTCTTGTGCTTCTTTCGAGAAAATCGAGAACATCTTTTGCCACTTGAACTGAGCCGTATTGTTCTTTAATTTTTTCTTTAGCCTTTGTCATTGTTAAGCCGGAATCATAAAGCAATTCATAAACTTTTTTTAGCGTCGAAATTTCTTCATTTGAAAATCCTCTTCTTCTTAAGCCCACAACATTGAGTCCCATGTATCTCATTGGCTCTCTACCGGCTAAAACAAAAGGTGGAACATCTTGAGTAACTTTAAAGCCGGCTCCAATCATAGCGTGTTTGCCGATTTTGGTAAATTGGTGAATTGCAGCAACACCGCCGATAATTACATTATCATCAATTTCAACATGACCGGCAATTTGTACGGTGTTTGCAATTATTACGTTGTTACCTATAATGCAATCGTGGGGAACATGTACATAAGCCATTATCAAACAATTGGAGCCAACACGAGAAAACCCGCCTTCTCCGGTTCCTTTATGCAGAGTAACAAATTCTCTTATGGTAGTGTTATCGCCAATATAAAAATGTGTTTTTTCGTCAGCGAACTTAAGATCCTGAGGAACATTAGAAACAGAAGCAGATTGATGAATAATAACATTATTACCAATACGTGCGCCGTCATAGATAACGGCAAAAGGACCAATGCTGCAGTTATCACCGATTTCAACATCATCATGAATTATTGCATTAGGGTGTACAATAAGATTATCGCCAAGTTTCGCTTTGGGGCTAACAATTGCAGTGGGGTGAATTTTGTTCATTTCTTTACCGGGTTTATTCTTGATTGGGATCCTTTTCTTTGTCAACAACGGCTGCCATCATATCAGCTTCAGCAACTAAGGAATTTTCAACAAAGACCGTTCCTCTAATTTGGAAATAATTCTTTTTCCTGTTTACCAAATCTACAACAATTCTCAATTGATCACCCGGAACGACAGGCTTCCTAAACTTGGCATTATTAATACCCGAAAAGAAAACAAGGTGATCTGCCGGATCTTTCACACTGTTCAATAAAAGGATGCCGCCGGTTTGAGCCATTGATTCGATTAACAAAACACCGGGCATAACAGGCTGACCGGGAAAATGGCCTTGAAAAAACGGTTCGTTAATTGTAACAGATTTAATTCCTACAACTTTTTTATCCAATTCCAGTTCGATTATTTTATCGACTAAAAGAAATGGGTAACGGTGGGGAAGAATTCTTTGGATAGCGTTAACATCGAGAACAACGCCCTCGGTTTTTTGGAATTGATATTTACGAACAAGTTTTTTCTGTTGATAGAGTTTTCTAATTTTTTTTGCGAATTCGACATTTGAACGATGCCCTGGTCTTGCTGCAAGTATTTGTGCTTTTATCGGTACACCTATTAAGGCAAGATCACCAATCATATCCAAAAGTTTATGCCGAACGGGTTCATTCTTAAATCGAAGTGATTTATCATTCAAAAATCCCGTAGGTCCAATTTCCACTTTATCTTTAAATCCAACTTTTGTCATTATTCTATCAATACCTTTTTGATCAATATCGTGGTCCACAATTACAACGGCATTGTCTAAGTTGCCGCCTTTAATCAAACCGGCATCTGCTAATTGTTCAACTTCACTTAAAAAACAAAATGTACGTGCCGGGGCAAATTCATTAACAAATTCCTGTTCCAAATCGAACAAACCTGTATGCTGGCTGCCCAGCGCAGGGTTGAAATAGTCAACCATAACCGTCAGTCTATATCCGTCTAAAGGAAGAGCAACAATATCAATTTGATTTTCTTCATCGTGATACATCACGGTTTCATCAATTATAAGATAGTCTTTTGGTTCTTCTTGAGTAGCAAAACCTGCTTCCAAAAGTTTTTCAACAAAGGGCATCGAACTTCCGTCTCCAACAGGAGGTTCAATACCGTCGATTTCAATTTTTATATTATCAATTTGCAAACCAACAACGGCAGCTAATACATGCTCAACGGTATGGACTTTCGCATCACCGAGACCAATTGTTGTTCCTCTAGAAACATCAACAACATAATCGGCATTAGCCGGAATTTCAGGATTTCCGCCGAGGTCGGTTCTTATAAATCTTATTCCATAATTTTCAGGAGCCGGTTTAAAAGTTATTGTTGATTTTGTGCCGGTATGTAAACCATCACCTGAAATTGTAACAGATTTTTTTATAGTTCTTTGTAGTTCAAGCATCATTTACCTTTTTGATTTTCTTTTTCGAGGGCTTCAATTTTCTTCTCAAGTTCTTTAATTCTCTTAGCGTACTCGGGTAGTTGTCTTAAATGAGCTTCCAGTCTCATTGTAAATTTCATATCTCTTGCCGGTGAACCGAAATATTTTCCTCCTTTGGGTATAGCTTTTGAAACACCTGATTGGGCACCAATTATTGTATTGTCAGCAATTTCGATATGTCCTACAATTCCAACTTGACCACCGAACATACAATTTTTGCCAACTTTGGTGCTACCCGAGATGCCGCTTTGGGCGGAGATTACAGTATTTTCACCAATAACAACATTATGAGCAACCTGCACAAGATTATCAATCTTTGCACCTTTTTTAATGACCGTTGAACCCATTGAAGCTCTGTCAACCGAAACGTTTGATCCGAGTTCTACATCATCTTCAATAATGACATTTCCTATTTGAGGCACTTTATGATATATCCCTTTTTCATCGGGTGTGAAACCAAATCCATCAGAGCCAATAACGGTACCGGAATGAATAATAACATTATTGCCAATTGAACACTCTTCACGAACGGAAACGTTTGGATAGAGCAAAGTGTTCTCGCCGATTGTCACGTTATTCATCAGGACGGTATTGTGCATTATTTTTGTGTTGCTGCCTATTTTACAATTTTTAGAAATCACAACGTTCGCACCAATTACAACATTATCTCCCAGTTCTGCGCTATTATCGATTGTTGCCGTAGGGTGAATGCCTTGCAGTTCAATTTTAGTTGCGAAAAACTCGGTTAATATTTTTTGCAAGGCTGCCTGGGGGTTTGAAACAACTATGTAAATTAAATCCTCTCTGTTTCTTGCGATGTCTTCTTTAATTAATACAGCAGAGGCTTTAGTTGTATCGAGGTATTTGATGTAAGCAGGGTGGTATAAAAAAGTTAAGTCGCCTCGATTGGCTTCATCAATCTTGGCGACGTTAAAAATCTCGGCTTCGGAACTACCTATAATTGAGCCGCCGACTAAGTCAGCGGCATCCCTAACTTTAATTTTCATATGAGAATTTATTCTTCTATTTCCAACTTTTCAAGAACAAGAGCAGTAATATCGTATTCCGGTTTAGCGTAAAGAAAAATTATATCTCCGCTTCTATCAAATACGAAATCCAATTCTTGTTCTTCGGCGACTTCTTGAATCACATTAAACACTTTGTTTTGAATAGGTTCCATAATTTCGGTCTGCTTTTTAAAAAGTTCGCCAGTAGGACCAAATTTCTGCTGTCTGTAGCTAGTAATTTTATTTTCAAGCGAAACTAATTCTTTCTCTGTTTCAGCTCTTTTTTGGTCACTCATTATAAGTTTTCGCTGTTCATAATCATCATATTTGGTTTGCCATTCATTTTCCATTCTTCGTAATTCTTCTTGCCATTCAGCAATTAATGCATCTAACCGAGTCTGCGCGTCCTTTGCATCGGGAAGTTTTTCCATAATAGTATCGGAATCCACATACCCAATCTTTAACTGGGCATTTATTGATAGGGAAGTGAATAACAATAGAACAGCGAATAGTATTTTTCTCATTTTAGTTACCTAAAAATTATTTTCCTCTTTTGAGTTTATCCAGCACTTTATATGTAATATCAAATTCTTGATCTGCATATAGAAGAACAACATCACCGGCTTTATCGAATACGAAGTTCATACCTTCTTCTTTGGCAACTTTATCTATTGCATCAAATATTTTTTCTTTAATAGGATTTAAGAACTCTTCCTGTTTCAAGTAAAGCTCGCCGTTTTGTTGGTTATATTTTGAATTTCTAAACTGATCGAGAGCTTGCTGCTGCTGAACTATCTTTTGTTCTTGAGCTGCCCTGGCATCTGCCGTCATAGTTTCAGCTTGCTGTTGGTATGATTGGTAGGCTTGTTGAAGAGCGACCGTCATACTGTCAATTTTTTTGTTCCAGCTCTGAACTAAAGCATCTAAATCACTCTGAGCTTTTACAGCAGGGGGATATTGATTTAATATTACCTGTGAATCAACATACCCAATCTTAATTGAAGAAGTTTGTGCAAAAACAGATGTTGTTAACAATAAAAGAATTGATGAAATAAAAAATGACTTTTTCACAATCACCTCGTTTTATTAATAAATTAAAATCCTCTACCAAATTGAAAATGGAACTGCCACTGTGGATCTTGCCCGTCAACCGACGGTCTATCAAACCCATAACCAAAATCGAACCCAATTAAACCAATAGGGTTAATCAAAATTCTAGCACCTACACCAACTGATCTTTTTAAATCAAAAAAGTCGGTGTTGGGGATATCGTAAAAAACATTTCCTGCTTCAGCGAAAGTTAAAAAGTAAAGTGGTATAGGGTCAAGTGTAATGGCTGCTCTAATTTCAGCCGTATATTTAGTCATTACCCTGCCGCCGATAATTTCATTTATGTTATTAGGATTTTTGGGTCCTACCGAACGGTCGTCATATCCTCTAAGCGGAGTAGTTGCAATTACTAAACCGTTACCACCCATAAAATAATATTCAAAAGGGTTGATGGGTGTTCCGGAACGAAGCTCATCCATATATCCATAATTAGCTGCAGCATAAAATGTAAGTCTGTTCGAGTTAAATAATCTCTTATACCACTCGAAGTTGAGTTCAAATTTATAGTAATCAACTTCACCGGGCAAAAACGGACCGCCGTTTATTTCACCGCTAAGAGAAAACTTTGTACCGCGTGATGGAAAGATAGGATTGTCGATATCACTTCTGGAAACCGTAACACCTACTGAATATTGACGTGAGAGACCTTCGGTATAAAAGTTTCTTCCTTCAATAATATCGTTGTATTGAAATTTGAGTCTGCTTTGAACATAGAAATAATTATCCGGCCAGGTTAATCTTCTACCGAGTTTTAGAGTTATACCTGACTGTCTTAAATCATAAATATACCTCTGGCGCGTATCAAACAAATCAAAACCAACAAGTGTAGGGGTATCCATAAACCAAGGTTCGGTAAAACCAAGCGTAAAAGTTCGATAATAATTACCAACGCCGAATTGCCAATTGAAGTTAAGTATTTGTCCTCCGCCGAGTTGAAATGGTTCGGCAATAGAAAAGTTTGTAAGCGTAACACCAATCGCACCGGAAAATCCAAAACTGCCGCTATAGCCAACTGATGCATTCAAGTAATCACTTGATTTTTCTTCGACAGAATAAATCAGATTGACCGTACTGTCGTTAGCCGGTCTATAATCTATTCCTTCTGTATATAATTTCTCAACATTAAAGTATTGTAAATTAGCTAACTGTTGAATTCCTCTAAATATGTTGTTCCTACTAAAATAATCTCCCGGTATTGTATATAACTCGCGTCTTATTACTTTGTCTTTGGTTTTTGTATTGCCCGTAATATCAACTTGACCTACTTTAAATCGGCTGCCTTCGGAAATTTCGATGTGGATATCAAGAGAATCGTCTGCAACTTTTTCTTCTCGTGTTTGCATATTAAATCCCAGATAACCGTTATCTTGGTAAATAGCTGTAACATCAGTCTGCTGCTCGTTAAACCGCAGGTTTTGTTCAAACTTTTTAAGGTTGTATACATCACCTTTGTAAAAGTTTAAACGTTGGGTCAGGATGGAATCGGGGTAAACAGTGTTTCCTTCCCAATAAATATTTCTAATTTTGTATTGGGGACCTTCATAAACACTGAGAAGAATTTCAACCTCGGTTTCATCATCGTTATAAATTAATGTGTCGCCAAGAATTTCAAAATCTCTGTAACCGTTCTCGTGATAAAAATCTTTTAGCAAGCCTTTATCTTTTTCATACTCTTCTTTTTTAAAATTAGCGCTTGACCAAAATTTCCACCAAGCCGCTTCGGAAGTTTCGTCAAAAGTTCCTTTCAAATCATCATCATCAAAAGCTTCATTACCTACAAAACTGATTTTTCTTACAACAACTTCATCTCCTTCATCAATTTCATAGATTAAAACTTTTCGTGATTCTATTTTATCGATTATACGTGAAGGTATATTTGGATTGTAATCATATTCAGTTTCAATCTCCCACGAGAAATCTTTGTCGTTTCTCCACGTGGCTATTATTTTATCATCGGTGGTATCAGCACTCACAAATGAAAAATAGCGGGGAGTGATTTTGGCATTCAAGTAACCTTCTTCGTCGTATAGTTTTTTTATTTTTTCAATTTTCTTGTAAATTTCCTGTGTTCGGAGAATTTGTCCGCGAATAAAATCACCTTCTGCTAAAATTTCATCTTCGTCAAGTTCATCGTTGCCGGTAGTCATAACATCCTCAACTCTCGGGAATTCATCGACTTGAATAATAAGAAAAACTCCGTCGTCAACTTTCTTTTCAATTTTTATCTGAACGTCGGAAAAAATGTTTAGTGACCAAAGTCTATTAATTGCATCAACAGTTTGATCGCCTGGAATTTCGAGTTCGCCGCCAACACGCAGACCGCTGTTAGCAATTATTGTTTGAGGGTCAGCCGACTTGTTACCTTCAACAGATATCCCGAGAATTTTATAATTAGCTCGCTGGAATTGTGCAAAGGTTGTTGCCGAAATGATTAGTAAGAATAAGATACTAAATTTTAGCTTTCTGCTTAGAGATTTTTTTTGCATTATCACTGTCTTTAAACTTTTGAGAAACTTGTTCACTAACTAAACCAAATCTTCTTTCTCGTGATTGGAAATCTTTTACAGCTTCAAATAATTCACGTGTTCTGAAATCCGGCCAAAGAACTTCCGAAACGTAAAGTTCTGCATAAGCTAATTGCCACAATAAGAAGTTGCTGATTCTATATTCCCCCCCGCTGCGGATCATAAGATCTGGGTCAGGAAAGTCTTTTGTTGTAAGATGATTAGAAATTAATTTTTCATTGATGTCTTCTATTTTAATCCTTCCTTTATCAAACTCCCGAATTATAGTCTTCACGGCTTCTAAAAGTTCCCATCTGCCGCTATAACTTAAAGCTAAATTTAACGTAAGCCGGGTATTGTTTTTTGTTTTTTCAATTGCTTGATGCAATTCTTTTTTCACAATATCCGGTAACGAGTTTAAGTCGCCTATAGTAGTTAAACGAATATTATTTTTATTTAACTCGTCGGTTTCATTCTGGAGACTCTTAACTATAAGCCGCATTAAAGTAGAAACTTCATCTTTCGGGCGTTTCCAATTTTCAGTAGAAAATGTATAAAGAGTAAGAACATCAACACCAAGATACGCACATGCCTCAACCATATAACGAACTGATTCAACCCCTTCTTTATGACCGGCTACCCGGGGCAAGTTTCTTTTTTTTGCCCAGCGACCGTTGCCATCCATAATAATAGCAATGTGTTTTGGTATCTCACCTTGTTTTATTAGTTCGTCAAAATTTGATTTATCTTGTTTAGTAAGGGTTGCGGCCAAAGTGCTTTTAAATTTTTATTAGACCAGGTAAAATAGTTTTAGAAGGTTAAAATGTCAAGAAAACGTTGATATTACAATATTTTACCGCGATAGGAAAACAGGGAATTATTCGTCTCTTAAAGTGACAAGCTTAATTTTTTTCTGAGCGGATTCGGGGAGTGATTTGATTATAATACGAGCTTTGTTCATATATTCCGCAGGCACGCCGACAAACAGACTTATACGTGTTGAGGAATTCTTAAAATGTTGTGTTGCGAGAAAATCAAGCTTGGAAATAATTTTCGGATCATTCAATTCTTCTTCCCGAAGAATTACACCAATTACCATCTTCTTTTTATATCTGCCAACTGCATCTATTTGATATTGACCTATAGGCTTTGGCTCTGGCAGATATTTGCTGTACCTTCGGCTTAAAGTTAAGTATCCGTTCTTCCAAAAGTGATGAATAAGCTGATCGACTCTATGTTGTGTTTTAGGCTGTCTCATTTCCAACTCTTATTTATGCTGATAAGATCGGGATAATTGGCGAAAACTTTTTAAAATCGAGAACCTTAATATTATATATCTTATTATATTCATACTTTTTTACTTCACTCGAGTTATTCGGTCTTCCGTAAATGACCTTCTTACCGTTTAGACTCTTTGATATAAAATACGGTTCCAAAATCACTTCATCCAAGTTATAGATGAAGCGCACTCTTTTTCTACTGAGAATTGCTTTAGCAAAAATTTCTGATTTCATAATTGACCTCACTTTTAATTATATAACCGGAAAACGCCGATTACTTTACCAACAATCGAAAAATCCTCTCGATCTTTAACCGTAATTTTTTCGTATTTATCATTTTCCGGGATTAAATTTATATAACCACTTTGTTTTTCGAATCTTTTTAATGTTGCTTCATCGCCAAGAAGAGCCACAACAATTTCACCGCTGTTGGCGGTTTGCTGCGGATTTACTAATACCGTATCACCTTCAAAAATGCCGGCGTTGATCATACTATCACCACGTACTTTAAGACCAAAACAATTCGGATTGTTTTTAACAAACGATGAATCAACAACCAAATGGTCTTCAATATTTTCTTCAGCTAATATGGGATATCCGGCGGCAACACGACCGACAACGGGAATCTCGAACATTTTTTCGGATAACTTCTCGATTTTGGAAACAAACGGATCTATAATAGATAACGCTCGGCTTTGGTTTGATTCAATGTTCAAGTAACCTTTCTTTACCAGCGCATCTAAATGCCTTTTTACACCAAAAGTTGAAGAAATTCCGAATTTTTTGCCTATTTCGCGTAATGTTGGGGGATAACCTGTTGAACTAATGTATTGCTCAATGAAGGTCAAAATTGCCTGCTGACGTTCTGTTAGTTGTGGTTTCATTTATAGTGCTCTTTTGTTCACTACTAATATAGTGTACAAATGAGCACTTGTCAAGAAAAAATTTTAACTAAATCATACCTGACCAAAATGTTTTTTAATGGAACCA
>NPIE01001017.1_pt1 | contig 106125 bp, 95 predicted proteins | sample 8637661 | NCBI WGS metagenome assembly NPIE01 (sample SAMN07420842, study PRJNA396082) | bioreactor metagenome | isolation source: sample BA12 brine-fed electro-methanogenic bioreactor BA | place: Japan: Kochi | collected 2016-12-09
GAAATGCTCAAAACTCAGAACTTCGGGCGTAAATCACTGAATGAGATCAAGGACATCTTGGCTGAGATGGGCTTGTCTCTCGGGATGGCTTTAGATGGTTTTCCCGACCCAGAATATTTAAAGATGATTCGTGAGGGAAGCGAGGATCTTTGATCCTGCGATCTCCCGTTAAGTAACGAAGAAAGGACCGTAGAACAATGCGTCACAATAAATCCGGCAGGCGGCTTGGCCGCAACTCGAGTCATCGGGTCGCAATGATGCGCAACATGGTGACATCGCTTCTCGATCATGAAAAAATCACCACAACCACGACTCGTGCCAAAGAGTTGAGGAAAGTTGCCGAGAAGATGATTACCCTCGGTAAGCGTGGCGATTTGCACGCTCGTCGTCAGGCCCTGCAGGTCATTCGTGATCGCAAGGTGGTTGGTAAGCTCTTTGAAATGGTTGCGCCTCGTTATAAAGATCGTCCCGGTGGCTACACCCGGATCATCAAGCTTGGCAATCGTGCCGGCGACAACGCACCTCTTTGCCTGATTGAGCTGGTCGAGGAAGAGTTCACCCCTCGTCCTAAAAAAGCGGTTTCCGAGGCTGTTGCCGAAGTAGCTCCGGTTGAAGAGCCTGTAACCGAGGCTGCTGAAGAAACTGAGGCTGAGTCAGAAGCAGAAGCAGAAGCAGAAGCTGAAGACAAAGACTGAGCGCATACCAAAATAATATGATAAAAGGCAAGGGGGTTGTTCTCCTTGCCTTTTTTCTTTGTTGCGGCTTGCGGCTTGAATCTTGACCGACTGCGGCTGTCCATGGTAGCTTTGCCTACTTAAGTTACTGGAGCCCATAATGTATTTTCCTTCTCTAGAGCAGTTTCGTTCCTTTGCCAAGCAAGGCAACCTGATCCCGGTTTATCGCGAGATTCTGGCCGATATGGAAACACCCGTATCCGCCTTCAAGAAAATCGATGACGGGCAGAATTCTTTCTTACTGGAAAGTATCGCTGGCGGTGAAAAGTGGGCTCGTTATTCTTTTCTCGGCAGCAACCCCGGTAAGGTTTTCCGCTGTAACGGAGAACACTATGAAGTTCTGGACCGTGATGGTTCTGTTCATAGTGGTACCAGCGACGATCCCCTGGCAAAAATCAAACAATTTATGGAGGCCTATCGTCCAGTTGAGATCGATGGTTTGCCGCCCTTTTTCGGCGGAATGGTTGGCTACCTCGGATACGATATGGTCCGGTTTTTCGAGGATCTGCCTTCCTCTACCGGCCAGCAAATCGGTGCGTATGATGCTTGCTTTTTGTTGACCGATACCTTGCTGATTTTTGATAATGTGGCCCAGACGATCAAGGTGGTGTGTAATGTAGCATTGGCGGAGGATGAGGACCCCGAAGCCGCCTATCTGCAGGCCCTGGAGGCAATTGACCGTCTTATTGCGAAGTTGCGCAGTCCTTTGACCGATATTCCAGCCGAACCGATTTGTGGCCCTGCCGAAGATTTTGTCTCCGATTTTACTGCGGAAGAATTTATGGCCGCTGTTGAACGGTGTAAGGAATATGTCCGCGCCGGAGACATTATCCAGGTCGTTTTGTCTCAGCGGTTTTCCGGCCGTCTCGGTGCTCCCCCTTTCGATGTTTACCGGGCTTTGCGTACCCTGAATCCATCACCCTACATGTTTTTTCTCCGCTTTGGCAAAACCTTGGTGATTGGTGCTTCGCCGGAAGTTCTGGTTCGTAAGGTTGGGGCTGGAGTAGAGGTGCGCCCCATCGCCGGCACCCGTCCCAGGGGGGCGACCGTTGATGAGGATTTGAAGCTTGAAGAAGACCTTCTGGCCGATCCCAAAGAATGCGCTGAACATATTATGCTGGTCGATTTGGGGCGCAATGATATAGGCCGCGTCTGTCGAACCGGGTCCGTCGAAGTTAGCGAATTGATGGTCATTGAGCGTTATTCTCATGTCATGCACATTGTCTCTAACGTCCATGGATTGTTGCGTTCCGATTGTGATGCTTATGATGTGTTGCGGGCTACTTTTCCGGCGGGTACTCTGAGCGGTGCCCCGAAGATTCGGGCCATGGAAATTATCGATGAGCTCGAGCCTGCCCGCAGGGAAATCTATGGCGGTGCGGTGGGCTATTTCTCTTTTTCAGGCAATATGGATATGGCCATTGCCATCCGCACTTTGGTTGTCCATGAGGATCGTATTCATTTGCAGGCTGGAGCAGGCATTGTAGCCGATTCGGACCCCGCCTCCGAATACGAGGAAACTCTGAACAAGGCGCGTGGCGTGATGAAGGCCATCGACATGGCACGAAAGGGGCTGGATTGACATGCTGCTGATGCTCGATAACTACGACTCCTTTACCTACAACCTGGTGCAATACTTTCAAGAACTGGGTGAAGAGGTAAAAGTTTTTCGTAACGATAAGATTTCGGTAGAGGAGATTGTCTCCCTGCAACCCCGGCGCCTGGTGGTTTCTCCAGGCCCCTGTTCTCCCGCCGAGGCCGGAATTTCTGTAAGCGCCATTCAGCAACTGGCCGGCAAGATTCCTATTCTCGGGGTTTGTCTTGGTCATCAATCCATGGCTTATGCCTTTGGTGGCCGTGTCATTCGAGCGAATAACCTGATGCATGGCAAGACCAGTCCGGTTTTCCATGACCATCAAGGACTGTTCAAAGGCTTGTCCTGTCCTTTCGATGCGACCCGTTATCACTCGCTTATCGTTGAACGGGATACGTTACCCGCCGATTTTGAAATCAGCGCCTGGACCGAAGCTGATGAAATCATGGGGATGCGCCACCGGAAACTGCCCCTGTGGGGGGTGCAGTTCCATCCCGAGTCGATTCTGACGGTAGAAGGTAAACGTCTGCTGCAAAACTTCCTGGAAATGACCTGATCTTTACTCAGGACAAGAAAATGTCTTGTCGAGGCATCCATGATTAAACAAGCAATTGCCAAGTTGGTTGAACAACAGGATCTGGCCGAGCCCATGATGGTCGACGTCATGGAACAGATCATGGGGGGAGAAGCGACTCCTGCCCAGGTCGGTGCTTTTATCGTTGCCCTGCGGATGAAGGGTGAAACCATCGAGGAAATTGCCGGTGCTGCGCGCGTTATGCGGGCTCACGCGACCCCGGTGCGGGTCGGTAAAGTGCTGGATATGGATCGCGAAGAAATTAATGTCGACCGGGAAACGATTGTCGATACCTGCGGTACCGGAGGGAGCGGAACCAAAACCTTCAACATCTCCACCACGGTAGCGTTTGTGGTTGCAGCCTGTGGTGTTAAGGTGGCCAAGCACGGTAATCGCAGTATCTCCTCTGCTTGCGGTAGCGCCGATGTCCTGGAACGCCTGGGTGTCAACCTCGATATCTCTGTTGCCAAGGTCGAATCGTGTGTCAGTACCCTGGGAGTCGGGTTCCTGTTTGCGCCGGCCTTGCATGGGGCCATGCGGCACGCCATAGGGCCGCGCAGAGAAATTGGCGTTCGGACCATTTTTAATATTTTGGGACCATTGACCAACCCGGCCGGTGCCGACCGCCAGGTACTTGGAGTTTACCGCGAAGATTTGGTCGAACCTCTGGCGAAGGTTTTAAGTCGACTCGGATGTAAGAGAGGCTTTGTTGTACATGGGTTGGACGGTATGGACGAAGTGACTTTGACCGGGCCGACCCGGGTGGCCGAAATCAATGGTGAAGCCGTACGACTCTATACCGTTGAGCCGGAGGATTTTACTCTGTCGCGCTGCAAGCTGGTCGACCTGCAAGGAGGTGACGCCGATGTCAATGCCGATCTGGTACAGGCGGTGTTGCAAGGTGAAAAGGGACCGCGCAGAGAGGTGGTTCTGTTGAACAGTGCCTTTGCCCTTTTGGCGGCAGACAAGGTTAGCGATATCCAGAGTGGCATCGAGCGGGCTGCCGAAGCCATCGACAGCGGTCAAGCCCTGTCCAAGCTTAATGATCTTATCAGGATGACCAATCAGTGATTCTCGACGAAATTCTTCAGCATAAGCGCGGTGAGGTTAAGAACCAATGCCAGACAGTGCCTCTGACCAGATTACAGGAGCGCATTGGCCAGCAGGATAAACCCCGCGGTTTTGCCGCAGCACTGCGACAGCAGTCGAAGGCCGGTACAGCGATCATTGCCGAGGTTAAAAAGGGCTCTCCGTCCAAGGGGATCATTCGTGCCGATTTTGACCCCTGCGATATTGCAAGGCGTTATCAGGCCGGTGGTGCTGCCTGTTTGTCTGTTTTGACCGATCAACGCTTTTTCATGGGCTCTCTGGCCTATCTGGAGGCTATTTCCCAAATTGTTTCCCTGCCGTTGTTGCGTAAAGACTTCGTGATCGATCCATATCAAATTTATGAAGCTCGTGCAGCCGGCGCCGATGCGGTGTTGTTAATCGCTGCCGCTCTTTCGCAAGATGTTTTAAGAGATTTGATCTCGGTGGCTTCGGATCTGGCCCTGGATGTTCTTCTCGAAGTGCATAATGAGAATGAGCTGGAGAGAGCGTTACAGCTTCCCGTGGAGTTGATCGGCATCAACAACCGGGATCTGAACACTTTTCATACCGACCTTGCGGTTACCGAACGTTTGTTGCCGATGATTCCTGAGGACCGTTTGGTGGTGGCCGAAAGCGGCCTGCGTTGCCGGGCTGATATCCGCCGGTTGCAGCAGGCTGGAGCCGGAGCTTTCCTGATCGGAGAAAGCTTGATGCGAGAAGCGGATCTCGAGCAAAAGCTCCAGGAATTGTTGCACGACTAATACTGGTTTTTTCTGTCTTTTTTTCTGTTCCATTGCTTAGTGTTTACCGGGAGAATCGAATGCAGACCAAGATTTTATTGCAAGACCATCAGATTCCTAAATATTGGTACAATGTTGCTGCCGACCTGACTAGTTCCCCGGCGCCGATTCTTCATCCTGGCACTCTGGCCCCGGTGGGTCCGGAAGACTTGACCTCCATTTTCCCCATGTCTTTGATCGAGCAGGAGGTCAGTCGCGAGCGCTGGATAGAGATCCCCGAAGAAGTACAGAAGATTTATCAGCTCTGGCGGCCGTCGCCGCTATATCGTGCTCACCGCCTGGAAGCGGCTTTAAAGACTCCGGCGCACATCTATTATAAATACGAGGGAGTATCCCCTGCCGGCTCTCACAAACCCAACAGCGCTATTCCCCAGGCTTATTACAACAAGATGGCCGGGATCAAACGGTTGGCAACCGAAACCGGGGCGGGGCAGTGGGGCTGTTCGCTCTCTTTGGCCAATTCCTACTTCGGCCTCGAAACAACAGTATACATGGTGCGGGTCAGTTACGGTCAGAAGCCTTACCGCAAGAACCTCATGGAACTGTGGGGCGCTGAGGTAATCCCTTCGCCGAGCAATCGTACAGAAGCCGGTCGGCGTATGTTGGATCAGGACCCGGATACCACCGGCTCGCTGGGTATGGCCATCAGCGAGGCGGTGGAAGATGCCGCCAGTCATAGCGATACCAACTATGCTCTTGGCAGCGTTTTAAATCACGTGTGTTTGCACCAGACGGTTATAGGGTTGGAGGCCATCGAACAGTTGAAGCTGGTCGAGGATTATCCCGATGTCGTCATCGGATGCTGCGGGGGCGGCAGCAATCTGGCCGGGCTGACCTTTCCTTTTGTGCGGGATAAAATCAATGGCAAGCAGATTCGCTTGCTAGCTGTCGAGCCCAATTCCTGCCCGACCCTGACCAAGGGGAGCTATGCCTTTGATTTCGGAGATACGGCCAAGCTGACGCCGATCACCAAGATGTATACCCTGGGCCATGATTTTGTGCCGCCCGGAATTCATGCCGGAGGGTTGCGCTACCACGGCGCCAGCGCCCTGGTCAGCCAGTTGCACCATGAAGGCATTATCGAGGCAGCGGCGTTGCCGCAGACCGCTTGCTTTGAAGGGGCGGTGATGTTTGCCCGCACCGAAGGGATTGTTCCGGCACCGGAATCATCCCACGCCATTCGAGCAGCCATTGACGAAGCGGTCAAGGCACGGGAAGAAGGCCAGCAGCGCACTATTTTATTCAACCTCTCCGGCCATGGCCATTTCGACATGTCCTCCTACGAAGCCTATTTGGGGGGGCAGCTAGAAGATTATGCCTATCCGGAAGAGAATATTGCCGCCTCCCTGGCCAAATTACCGCAGGTAAAATGATGGATGATGAGGAGGGCAGGGTGCAGACGGTCGCGCCACGAGTCAAAATCTGCGGCATTACCTCGGTCGAGGACGGTCTGCATGCTGCCCGTTGTGGGGCCGATGCGCTGGGCCTGGTTTTCTACGAGAAAAGTTCGCGTTTTATTACCCCGGAACGGGCTCGCCAAATTATTACCGCCCTGCCGCCATTGGTGACCGCCGTCGGTCTGTTCGTCAATCAGGCACCCGCGGAAATTACCGACATCGCCCGTTTCTGCGGTCTCGATGTGCTGCAGTTGCATGGCGACGAAACACCAGAACAATGCCAGTTGCCGCCCTGGCGAGTGATCAAGGCCTTGCGTGTCCGGGACCAGGAGATTCTGGACCATATTGCAGCTTACCAGGTCAGCGGCATGTTGCTTGACGCCTGGCAAGCCGATGCCTACGGTGGTACCGGCCATTGCTTTAATTGGCAGTTGGCCGTACAGGCGGCGCAGCAACGGCCGATCATCCTGGCCGGTGGACTCACGCCAGCCAATGTGGCTGAGGCGGTAAAGACGGTACGTCCCTATGCCGTTGATGTGTCCAGCGGTGTGGAAAGCGCCCCCGGCTGCAAAGACCCCGACTTGGTGGCGGCCTTTATTCATAACGCCAAACATTTTACGGAGTAGTTCATGTACCCATATCCGGATTCAAACGGGCATTTCGGTCCCTTCGGCGGTCGCTATGTGGCTGAGACCTTGATGCCGGCCCTCGAAGAGCTGGACCAAGCTTATCGGGAAGCCCAGAGCGATCCGACTTTTCAGCAGGAATTCGAGTACTATCTCCGGCAATACGTCGGTCGACCCAGCCCACTCTACTATGCGCGTCGTTTAAGCGAACACCTCGGAGGCGCCCGGATCTATCTGAAACGGGAGGACCTTAACCATACCGGAGCCCACAAGGTTAACAATACCGTGGGGCAGGCCTTGCTGGCCCGGCGCATGGGGAAAAAGCGGGTGATTGCCGAGACCGGTGCCGGTCAGCACGGGGTGGCAACGGCCACTGTGGCGGCTCTTTTCGGCATGGAGTGCGAAGTCTTTATGGGCACAGAGGATATTCGCCGCCAGAGCCTCAATGTGTTCCGCATGAAACTGCTCGGTGCCAAGGTGACGGGAGTGACCAGTGGCACCGCGACCCTCAAAGATGCTATGAACGAGGCCATCCGTCATTGGGTGACTCGTGTACGGGATACCTTTTATGTTATCGGCACGGTGGCCGGTCCTCACCCTTATCCGGCAATGGTTCGGGATTTTCAATCTGTAATCGGCCGTGAAGCCCGCAGCCAGATTTTGCAGGCCGAAGGCCGGCTTCCCGATTACGCTGTGGCCTGCATCGGCGGCGGTTCCAATGCCATGGGATTGTTCCATCCGTTTATTGGTGATGAAAGCGTTCGACTCCTCGGTGTCGAAGCAGCCGGTCTTGGAGTCGACAGCGGCAAGCACGCTGCCAGTATCGGCGCCGGCCGAGTCGGTGTGCTGCACGGCAACAAGACTTATCTGCTGCAGGACGAGCAGGGTCAGATCGAACATGCTCACTCTATTTCCGCCGGCCTCGATTATCCCGGAGTCGGCCCGGAACATTCGCACCTCCACGACATCGGTCGCGCCGAATATCAGTCGGTGACCGATGACGAAGCCCTGGAAGCCTTTCAGCTGCTGACCAAGCTTGAAGGAATCATTCCCGCTCTGGAGAGCGCCCACGCGATAGCCCAGGTGATGAAGTTGGCACCGACCCTGCGGCAGGATCAACTGATAGTGGCCTGCCTGTCCGGGCGTGGCGATAAGGATATTCATACTGTGGCCGAGGCCATGGGTGTGGAATTAAACTGACAGGACCATGTAATGAAATTTACCGAACTGGACTTGCCGCAACCGGTGCTCAAGGGTATCGAGGCCGTTGGATTTACCGATCTGACCCCGGTTCAGGAAGAGTCCATTCCGCTGGCTCTGGCGGGTAAAGATGTTGCCGGTCAGGCCCAGACGGGTACCGGTAAGACCGCCGCTTTTTTAATTGCACTCTTTACGCGCCTTTTGCAGAGCAAGAGCAAAACCAGCAATAATCCCCGTGCTCTGATTATTGCGCCCACCCGCGAGTTAGTGGTGCAGATATGGGAGGATGCCAAGGGGCTTGGCGCCTTCTGCCCTTTTAAGTTGCAGCCGATTTTCGGTGGCGTCGACTACGAGAAGCAGCGCCAGGCTCTTCAGGACGGGGTCGATGTGATCATCGCCACGCCAGGGCGCTTGATCGACTATGCCAAGCAAGGCGTTTTCAGCTTTCACCGTATTGAAGCCCTGGTTATCGACGAAGCTGACCGCATGTTCGACATGGGCTTTATTAAGGATCTGCGCTATATCATGCGCAAATTGCCGCCCTTTGAAAAACGTCAGACCATGCTTTATTCGGCGACTCTCTCCCATCGGGTCATGGAACTGGCCTACGAATTTATGGACCTGGCGGAAAAGGTCAGCGTCGCCCCCGAACAGGTGACCGCCGAAAGGGTGGAGCAGGTTCTCTATCATGTGGGCCGACGGGAAAAGTTCGCTCTTCTCCTCGGCTTGATGAAAAAGATGGACGATCCCTGTCGCATGCTGTTGTTCGTCAATACAAAGCGGGAGGCCGAACATCTTACCGGGCGGCTCAAGGTCAACGGTTACAAGGCCGCGGTTATCTCCGGCGATATTCCTCAGAAAAAGCGCATGCGTATTCTGGATGATTTCAAAGCAAACCGCCTGCACTATCTAGTTGGTACCGATGTCGCTTCCCGCGGTATTCATATCGATGGCGTAACGCATGTGGTGAACTATGACTTGCCCCAGGATCCCGAGGATTACGTCCACCGTATCGGCCGTACCGCCCGTGCCGGCGCCAGCGGTCTGGCTATCAGTTTTGCCGACGAAGACCTGGTCTTCTACCTGAGTGATATCGAAGCCTATATCGGTTTCAGCATTCCCGCGGTTTTCCCCGAGAATGAGGATTTCTGTCACGATTATAAACGCTATGTGCCCCGTAAAAAAGCTCCGGCCGATGACCGTCGGCGCCCCGCTGAAAAGGGACGCAAACCGTCCCGAAGGCGCTCCGGCCGCAACAAGGGAGGTAAGACGCCCGGTGGCGGTTCCGCAGATAAATAACCGGGATTTTGACGATTATATGCCCACTGCATCTCTGGACTCACTCAGCACCTGTCGCCAATGTTCGCGTCTGGTAGATCATATGGCCGGAGTCAAACCGCGTCGTGGTTTGACACAGAAAGACTATTGGAACGGGCCGGTAGCCGGCTTCGGTGATCCTGCAGCGCGGGTCTTTCTCGTTGGTTTGGCCCCCGGTGCCCATGGTGCCAATCGCACCGGCCGGCCTTTTACCGGAGACGGTGCCGGTGATTTCATGTATCCGTTATTGCATCAGGCCGGATTCGCCAGCCAGGCCGAAGCCAGTCATGCCGATGACGGTTTGCAGTTGCACGATCTCTATATCAGTAATGCGGTAAAATGTCTGCCGCCGGACAATAAACCGAATGCCAGCGAGTTCGCCAACTGCCGGCCTTATCTGCTTGCCGAACAGCAGCGTCTGTCTCAGCTACAGGTCGTGGTGCTGCTCGGGCGCGGTGCCTATGAAAGCTATCTGCGCCTCTATCGCGACCTTGGCGAAATCGGCCGGTTGAAAGATTATCCCTTTGGTCACGGTGCGGTACATCGACTTCCCAACGGGTTGCTGGCCGTTGCCTGTTACCATACCAGCCGTTACAATGTGCAGACCGGGCGCATGACGAAGACCATGTTTCTCGATCTGTTGGCGCAGGTGCGGCAGTTGCTTGATCAAGAAAACGGTTGAAATCAACACCAAGCTTACATAAACTTGATAGAATTGTAATTTGCTGGAATTGTGTGATTGAAGGAGGAACATGGGACGCATTCAAGCGACCTTCGAACGATTGAAGCAACGTGGCGAGACGGCATTGATACCGTTTATTACCGCCGGTGACCCCGATCTTGCTACCACCGAAGAATTGATTCATACGCTGGTGGAAAACGGGGCTGACCTGATCGAGCTAGGTTTTCCTTTCTCCGATCCCATGGCCGACGGCCCGACGATTCAGGCTGCGTCCGAGAGGGCTCTGGAAAGTGGCACCACGCTGCCCAAGATTCTTGACATGGTAACGAGGGTCAGGGAACATACCAATGTTCCGATCGTTTTGATGGGCTACTACAACCCACTGTTCAGCTATGGCCCCGAACGTTTTGCAGTCGATGCGGCGAAGGCCGGAATCGACGGTTTGCTGCTGGTCGACTTGCCGGCGGAGGAGACCGGCGAGATTCGCAGTTATCTCCAGCAGGCCGGCATCAGCCTTATTCAGTTGCTGGCGCCGACCACTCCTCCGCAGCGTATGCAGCGCCTGGTGGCCGAGGCAGATGGGTTCGTCTATTTTGTTTCCATGACCGGAGTAACAGGAGCCAGTCAGGTCGATGCCGGTGCCATTGAGCAACAGGTCACCGAGTTGCAACAAATCAGCCCGGTACCGGTAGCGGTCGGTTTTGGCATCTCGTCTCCGGCGGATGCCGGGGCGGTCGCCCGTTTTGCCGATGCAGTGGTTGTTGGCAGTGCCCTTGTTAAGGTGGTAGAAGCTTACGGTAAATCGCCTGAATTGCCGGCCAAGGTTGGGGCCTTCATTCGCTCGCTGAAAGATGGCTTGCGGTAGTCTTGCCCGAAGTCTGCTTTATATAAGGAAAAGAGATGGCTTGGTTTAGAAAATCCAAGGCACCGATCGTGCCGGTTGAAACCAAAAAACGCACTATGCCTGAAGGGGTGTGGAAAAAATGCCCTAATTGTCAGGAAATCATCTACGCCAAAGAAATTGAGCGCAATCTCAATGTTTGTCCCAAATGCGATTATCATTTTCGTATTTCGGCTCGCGAGCGTATTGCCCTGATTCTTGATGAGGGCTCCTTTACCGAGATGGATGCCGGAATGAAATCCGTTGACTTTCTCGAGTTTAAGGACAGTAAACGCTATAAGGACCGCCTTAAAGCTTCATCCAAAAAATGTGGCAGCTCATCGGCTCTGGTTTCCGGAACCGGTACTATTGAGGAGTTGCCCGTGGTAGTGGCGGTCTTCGATTTTGCCTTTTTGGGCGGCAGCATGGGGTCGGTCGTGGGAGAAAAGGTCACCCGGGCCATTGAGAAAGCGTTGGCAGAGCGCTGCCCCTGTATCGTTTTCTCCTCCTCCGGTGGCGCCCGTATGCAGGAGAGTATCCTGTCTCTGATGCAGATGGCCAAGACCAGCGCCGCCCTGTCCCGGCTTAAAGAGGCGGGTTTACCCTTTGTTTCGGTTTTGACCGATCCGACTACCGGCGGGGTTACAGCCAGTTTTGCCATGCTCGGCGACATCAACATGGCCGAGCCCCGGGCCCTGATCGGTTTTGCCGGGCCGCGGGTTATCGAGCAAACGATTCGCCAGAAGCTGCCGGACGGTTTCCAGCGTTCCGAGTATCTTCTGGAGCACGGCATGGTCGACATGATTGTGCGCCGTCCGGAGATGAAGCAGCGCCTGGCCCAAATTCTGCGCGTCTTCACCAAGAACTAAGCTATGAACTACCGGGAGAGCCTCGACTATCTCTACGGGCTCCAGCGGTTTGGTATCAAACTAGGCCTGGACAATATTCACCAGATTCTGGGTCGGCTGCACCATCCCGATCAAGGTTACCCGATCGTCCATGTCGCCGGTAGTAACGGTAAAGGTTCGGTTTGCGCCGGCCTCTCTTCCATTCTGATTCAGGCCGGTTGGCGAACCGGCCTGTACAGTTCCCCCCATCTACACTCATTCACAGAGCGTATTCAAATCGACGGTCAGGCGATCAGCGAGACAGAGGCCGTCGATTTGATCGAATCGGTTCGTGCTGTCTGTGATGGTATTCCGGTCACCTTTTTTGAATTTACCACTGCAATGGCGTTGTTGCACTTTAAACGCCGGGATGTTGAAGTGGCAATACTCGAGGTTGGCATGGGCGGCCGACTCGATGCAACGAACGCGGTGCAGCCTCAGGTAACGGTCATCACTCCGGTGTGTTTGGACCACAGTGAATATCTCGGTGCCGATCTGACTTCCATCGCTGCCGAAAAAGCCGGAATTATAAAGCCGAAAACACCTCTCGTGGTCGGCCAGCAGGAACCCGCCGCCCTGCAGGTCATAAATGCCAGGGCTGAAGAGCTGCAAGCTCCGATGATTTGTTTTGGCCGGGACTTTACGGTGAAAACTGTCAAAAACGGCTTTGACTACCAGGGGGTTGGGATTTCCCTGACTGGATTGGAAAGTGGCTTGCACGGCATTCACCAGCATCATAACCTGGGGGTGGCTCTGGCGACAGCTGAAATCTTGCGAAGCCAGGGATTGGATTTGCCAGCGATTTCCCTGCAAAAGGGTGTGGCGGCTGCCCGCTGGCCCGGCAGGCTCGAATGGTGGCAGGGGAAACGGACGGTACTTCTCGACGGGGCTCACAATGAGGGGGGGGCTAAAGTTTTGGCAGCCTACCTTGAATCCCTGTCTGTTGCCGGTATTCGCTGGGTGGTAGGGGCCAAGGCTACCAAGGATATTGCCACTATCTTAGGTCCTGTGATTCCATTGGTCGATCATCTTTACTGCACCGTACCACCCGTTGAAGAAGCGGTTCCGGTAGAGAGCATTGCGCAGTTGGCGAATGGGGCCGGAGTGAAGGCTTGTTGTTTTGATGATGTGGCGTCCGCCTTGGCTTCGGCCCTGGCCGATCGTCAGCAGGGGGAAATTGTTATGGTGGCAGGCTCTTTGTTTTTGGTGGCTGCCGCTCGTGAGTATTTAATGAGTTTGGAAGGGGCATAATCGTGATACGAAAAAAAATGTTCCGGTATCTTGCACTTGCAGTCTGTATGCTGGGCTGCTCGGTGCAAATGACCCTGGGGGCCGATCCCGATTTTTCTCAGGAACCGGTACAGCTTGAAGCTGAGGAACTGGTTTTCGATCAAGCGTCCGGTACTTATCTGGCAGAACGCGAAGTTGTGCTGCGCCAAGGGGATCAGGAGTTGAGAGCCGACCGGGTACGCTGGAAGGACGATACCAGCGAGGCCGAAGCTTTTGGTGATGTCCATTTCAGCGGTCCAGATGGCGAATTGTTCGGCGACGAGATGTTCCTCAATCTCGCCAGCGGCCAAGGCAAGGTCGCCAATGGGCGTATCCTTGTTCATGAGCCGAAGTTCCACATATCCGGCACTACCATTGCCAAAACAGGTGAAAGCAGTTACCGGGTAGAAAATGGTACCTTTACCAGTTGCGATGGGCCGGTTCCCTCCTGGAAATTCACAGCCAGTGATTTGGATGTCACTATGGGAGGTTATGCCTGGGCAAAGCATGTTAAATTTCACATTTATGATGTGCCTGTTTTGTACTTGCCGATCGTTGGTTATCCGGTCAAAACCGAGCGGGAATCGGGTTTTTTAATCCCGAGTATTGGTTACTCCGATTCACGTGGTACGCAGCTCTTTATGAGCTATTATCAGGTTATCGCTCCCAATCAGGACGCGACCTTATATCTCGACTATCTTTCTCGCATTGGCCTGGGCAAGGGACTGGAGTACCGTTATATCTTCGGCCACGACAACAAGGGGGCGATGAAGGGCTATCATGTTACCGGGCTAAGCGGCCACGACGACAGTTTTGGAATTGATTGGCTGCATCGAGGCACCCTGCCGGGTAGGGTCCGCTTGACCGCTGACGTTGAATATGTCGACAATCGGGAGTTCTTTTCAGATTTTGGCGAGGCGGCGGAAGAGTATAACAAGGACAAGGTGGAGGCGGTTGTCGCCGCCAACCGCCATTGGGGTAAGAATAACCTCACCGGTCAGGTCAAATACACCAAAGACCTTGAAAAGAGCAATGATGAAACCTTGCAGCGCCTTCCGGAACTCCAGTTCGCCATGCTTAAACGTCGCCTCTGGGGAAGTCCTTTCTATTTTGACCTTGATACAAGTGCCGTTAACTTGTGGCGCGAGGAAGGTCTCAAAGGTTCTCGATTGAGCATACGTCCGGCCCTGTCCGGTGTTTTTCGCCTTGGCGGCATCGTCGATGTGACCTCCGAACTTGGCTATCGCGAGAGGCTCTATACCAGTACTGAGGGCGAAGAACGTCATGGATTGTTCGATTTTTCTACCCGGCTCAGTTCCCGCCTGGCTAGATCGTATACTGTGGACGTAAAGTCAGTAGATAAGATTCAGCATGTCGTACAGCCGGAAGTCCTCCACCAGTATCGACCTTTTCAGGATCAGTCTGATCTTCCCCAGTTTGAAGCCGAAGACACTCTTTTCGGACGCAACACCATCAGTTACGGCTTGGTTAACCGTTTGGTTGCCCGTAGTGAAACGCCGACCGGTCAGGTTGATTATCGCGAATTTCTCTATCTGCGCCTGGCGCAGGAATTCGATGTCGAGGAGTCCGTGCGCCATCCCCTGGCCCCTCAGGGGCAGGACCGGCCTTTCTCCGATCTGCGAGCTGAGCTTATCGTGCGACCGACTCGTTGGAACTATCTCGATATTGATACACGCTATGATGTCAGCGGCCCGGATAATTTTTTGACTTTTCATGCCGAGACCGGCCTTGTAGACCAAAAAGGCAACGCTATCTCTTTGCGTTATCGTTACAACCGGGATGTTCAAGAATATCTTGCTGCCAAGCTGGAATTGAGCCTTCTTAAGCCCGTTTATCTAAGTTTCGAGAATCGTCGTGAATTGCAGAGTGGAGCTAATCTTGAAAATGTACTGAACCTTGAGTACCGGGCTCAATGTTGGAGTATTTACCTGACCTGTCGAGACCGTGATGGTGACCAGGAGGTGACCGTTAATTTCGCATTGGCTGGGCTGGATTTCACTTCCCATCCAGGCGGTCGTCGCAAACCTCTCTAAGGGCAGGGGGCGGTCGAAGACGGATGCAATTGTGCTGATTGGTTAGGAAAAACTTGTATCGATGAAAAAAGGATTTAGATTAGAGAGATCAAAAAAACGATTGACCATGACTGGTCTTCATGTTAATTAGGTTTGGCAAATGTTTAAGTCTGCTAATTTTGCGGACGTTTATCTCGCAGGTTAGCGTGTCTGTCAACCTTTGATTCATGAACATTGGAGGCCACATGAAAAAGTTGTCCAGTCGTTTGTTGATCTTTTTAAGCCTGTTGTTTGTTAATCCCTTACTGCCGGGTGTTCAAGCGGCACCGGCACAAGTTGATACCGCTCAGACGGTCACAGCTATGGTTAATGTGAATGCGGCTTCAGTCAAAGAGCTGCAGACCCTGCCAGGCATCGGTCAGGTTACCGCTCAACGGATTATTGACTATCGTGCGGCCAATGGACCCTTTGCCGCTTTGGAAGATTTGCTAAAGGTTAAAGGGATTGGTCAAAATACGTTGCAAAAAATAAGTGGGCGAATAGTTCTGCAATAATAGTTTATGCTTTTCTGCTACCGTCTGCCGATGCTACCATGCCCGCATGTTCGTGTTTTGTCTTATAGAGGTTTCTGCAGATGGGCGATGAGAAAAAAAATGTGAAAACAGAATCGGGAGGGCGGTTGCCTTTGATACCCATTGTACTGATTCTGATCATTCTGGGTTTCGCCCTGTTTGGAAAAAAAGGAATTTTACGGACTTTGCAGGCCAGCCGACATCATGCGGCTCTGCAGGCAGAAGTTCAACAACAGGAAACGGTAATCAGGCAATTGAAGGAAGAAATTCATTCGTTGCGATCAGATCGTCAGTATATTGAGGATATTGCCCGCCGAGAGTTGGGCATGGTCAAGGAGGATGAACTGGTGTACCAGTTTACTCAAGGTAGTGATAGGGGGCGCGCTGGAACAGGCCCTCCGGCTTCTCAATAAAGTTTTCTTCAATAAATTAAAGCCCCGGTGACTGCCGGGGCTTTTTGCTTTCTTTCTGCGGCTGTTCTTGACAGGCGCAATACCCTGAGGCTAACATACACTGCTTAATTTTCCGGAGGTCCCGGCCTCCTTCGCCGACCCGGCAAAGGGTGTTTTCAGAACCTTTTGCCAGAACAGAAAGAAGTTTCCATGAATCAACGTTTGAAACAACATATATGCAACGCACTGCAAATTTGTTACGAGCGGGGCACTCTTAAATCCTCCCAGGTTCCTGAGGTTGAACTCGAGGTGCCGGCGCGGGCCGAACACGGTGATTTTTCCACCAACCTTGCAATGGTATTGGCGCGGGCGGAAAAAATGGCTCCTCGCAAAGTAGCCGAGGCGCTTGTTGCCGTTTTGGAAGAAGGTGCAGCGGAATGGGGGCGGGTTGAGATTGCCGGTCCCGGATTCATCAACTTTCATCTCACCTCCGGTTACTGGTTTGGCATCCTGGATGAAGTGATGCGTCGTGGTGCTGATTATGGCCGCAGCAATTTCGGCAAAGGGAAAAAGGTTCAAGTTGAATTTGTCAGTGCCAATCCCACCGGTCCGCTGCATATTGGTCATGGCCGAGGCGCCGCGACTGGCGACGCCGTGGCAGCGGTTCTTGCCGCTGCCGGGTACCAGGTTCAGCGTGAATATTACCTTAACGATGCCGGGAACCAGATGCAGACCCTCGGACGTTCTCTCCTGTTGCGTTATCGGGAATTGCTCGGAGAGTCCGTTGACTTTCCGGACGATTGCTATCAGGGCGACTATATTCGTGATCTTGCCAATGAGGTTCTGGAGAGCAAGGGCCGCACGTTACTGGAACTTTCCGAGGAAGAAGCCATAGCACAGATCGGTGCCTATGGTGGTGGCCGAATTCGTGACGGTATCGACGCCGACCTGGAGGATTTTGGCGTTCGTTTCGATAACTGGTATAGCGAGCAAAGTCTTTATGACCGGGGTGAGGTCGAGAAGGGCATCGCCCTGCTCAAAGAACGGGGCTTAACTTATGAACAGGATGGTGCGATCTGGTTTAAAACCACCGATTTCGGTGATGATAAGGACCGCGTTCTGATCCGTTCCAATGGTGTGACCACTTACTTTGCCTCCGATGTTGCCTATCACAAAGAGAAATATGAGCGCGGTTTCGATCTGGTAATCGATGTCTGGGGCGCCGATCATCACGGCTATATACCGCGTATGAAGGCCGTACTGGCTGGTCTGGGAAGGAATACCGACGATCTGCAGTGCATCCTGGTTCAGCTGGTAAACCTTTTGCGAGACGGTGAACAGGTGGCCATGAGCACCCGGGCCGGGAAGTTTGTCACTCTGCGCGAGGTAATCGACGAAGTCGGCAGAGATGCCTGCCGGTTTTTCTTTTTGTCCCGCCGTTCCGACAGCAAGCTCGACTTCGATCTTGAGCTGGCCAAGAAACAAAGCAACGAAAATCCGGTATACTATGTCCAGTATGCCCACGCGCGAGTCTGTAGCATCAATCGCAATGCGGCCGAAGCCGGGATAACCATGCCCGCTGTTGGTGAGGTTGACTTCAGCAAGCTGGCACTGGAAGACGAACTTGCCCTGGTAAAGCAGCTTTCCCGTTATGGCGAAGTTGTTGAGGCTGCCGCCAAACATTTTGAACCACACCGAGTGGTTTTCTATCTACAGGACCTTGCCGCCCGCTTCCATTCTTATTACAACAAAGGACGGGTGCTTATTGATGATATTGAAACCAGCCGTGCCCGGCTATATCTGATCAACGGGGTACGGATCGTTCTCGAAAACGCCCTCTTGCTCCTTGGGGTTTCCGCACCAGAAAGAATGTAGACAGGAGGTTTCGGAATGGCTCAACAAGTAGTATCCCGCTCACAGCGGCGAATGGAAAAAAAACAGACACTTTTTATGGTGTCCACGCTCTTGGTTGTCGGTCTGATTTGCTTTTTTCTTGGTGTGATGGTGGGCAAGAGCGGCGAGCAGAGCCTGGTAGCCGAAGAGCATTTGCCGATGCATAAACCGTTGGCCGCAGCAACAGATGAATCCGCAGAGCCCGAACTGAAGGAAGAGCTGGTTGCGCCGGAGGCAACCGAAGAGCTGCAAACTCCACCGCTGACCTATCATGACAGGCTTGCAGAAGGTAAGCAAAACGGTCTCGGCAGCGGAATTAATTTCCCCCCGGAACCCGTCACTACTGAACCTGAACCGGCCCCGATCAGTAAGCCGGCCGTTGCAGAGGTTGACCCCGTTAAGCCCCCTACAACGCCAAAACCGGAACCAAAGCCAGTTGCGACTGCTGTTGTTCCCCCTGCGCCTAAGCCGGTAACCAGCAAGCCTGCTGCTGTTGCCAGTGGCAGCTATCTTGTCCAGGTTGCTGCGGTAAAACAGCGTCAGGGTGCTGAAGGATTACGGGATCGCATGAAAAAGAAGGGGTATGCCGCTTTTGTCGAGTCGGCTGATCTCGGCGCCAAAGGAACCTGGTACCGGGTATATGCCGGTCCATTTGGCAGCAAGACCGATGCCGACCAGGCCGTTCGTTCACTCAAGGCCGATCGCATTTCCTCTTCACCTTTGGTAAAACGGCGCTGAGTAGTAATTGATCTTGACAACCGGTTGAGCAGAAGGTATTATTCTGCTCTTCCAATGACGCGGGGTGGAGCAGTTCGGTAGCTCGTCGGGCTCATAACCCGAAGGTCGCAGGNNATCCTGCCCCCGCTACCAAAAAATACAAAGGATCTGTCGAAAGACAGATCCTTTTTTTATTGGGACACTCGACTTCACACCAAGTCGTGACTCTCTTTTCATTTCTAAAGCTGATCAAAAAATGATTACGCATGAATAGCCCGCTCTGCGGGCATCTGTCGTTTTTACAAATAACAACGCCCGCCCATGTAGGTGCGAGTGAAATATGAGTTGGAAAGTTTTTCGATGCGTACGGTTTTTCCTTTGCGGGGTGCATGAATGAATCGGCCGTTGCCGACATACATGCCGACGTGGGATACACGTCTGCCGCCGTTAGTGGCGAAAAAGACCAGGTCGCCCTTGGCCAGTTGGTTCTTGGCTACCCAGCGGCCTGCCTTGAACTGATTGCGGGAGACCCGTGGCAGGTTGAGGCCGTTGAGGCGGTAACAGACCATAGTGAGCCCACTACAGTCAAAGCCCTTGGTTTGATCGGTCCCGCCCCAACGGTAGGGGATGCCGATGAAACGCCGTGCGGTTTTTACCAGTTCCTCCCGTAATTTGTCTTTATTGTTTTCAGGAGTTCTGGAAATGCTGTAGCTTTCAGGAATAACGATGAAAAAGTTGTCTATCAGCCCCTGAGAAGAGAGTTGCTCTGCCTGCCGTCGGGCGCTTTTATAGTCGGCATGATTACCAAAACGGACCTTGAATAAACCCGATTGATGGCGAAAATAAAAGGCGTCGATTCCTCGCTGGTCGAGCAGTTGTTCAAAACGCACGGCGTTGTCCAGGTTGGCAAATGCTCCGACCTGGACCGAATATCCCATTCGGCCGAGAGAGGGTTGTGTCCGGGTGGGGGAAGGGGCAGGTTGTTGGTTTTCGAGCAGTTGGCCAATGGGATCGCCCGCAGGGGTAGGCCTGTTTACAGGAGTGTGGCTGCATCCTGCAAGCAAGAACACACCAAAGGCAAAAAAGCCCAGCTGGATGAATCGCTGTTGCAGGGAAAGACGAATTCTCATGGCCGCTCCTGTACCGATCTTGGGATATGCCTCATCCCTTCGCCATCCCTATGATGTATGGAAGGCAGGTTTTTGCAGGTAGATGAATCAACGGTCAACAGGGTATCATAAAGAGCCTGTAGCCTGAAAGTCCTTGAGGGCGTTATCAGGGTGCGTTGAGTTGCCAGTCATAGCGGTAATTGACGGAGCCGCGGTATTTTTTAAGCTTATTGGCCAAGTCCGGATGAGCATAACCCTGGAGGTGTTTTATGAGTTCTCCTCGTGAATTGCCGAAATCTTCTTTGTACCAATCATAGATGGAGGATAAGGTTAAGCGGCCGGCAGTAAAATGGACTCCCCGGGCATGATTGATAAAACGTTGAGCGCTTTGCTCCAGAAGTTCTTCACTGTTGCCGGCACTGACCGGCGCTTCCGGCAAGTTGGGACAACCAAGGCTGGCGCAGTTGAGAACATAGTGAAGACGGGGATCCTGCCAGATAGGGCGTAGAATTCGATGCTCGATATCGTTAAGGCTTAGATGCAGGCCTTCAATGCGTATCAACTTTGCGTCCCAGGGGCCTCGACGAAATAGTCCCGGTGAGATGTCGATTGCACGAATGCTGGAAACGGGGAAATGGTCAAGTACGACCTGTACCGTAAGGGCATTATAGAGATTGACCCAGAAGGCGAGTTGTTCGGAGCGATTGAGCTGGGTCACGCGCACGGTGGCAAGATCGCTCAGATACTTACCAAGTACTGCCTTGTCCCGCTCCGTTACGGCAGCATATTTCAATCGGTAAATGCCGCTGGGATGCAGGGTGTCCAGGTAACGGTTTAAAAAGAGCCCCCAGCGTGTGTGGTCGATGCGGCGACCGCTTGCGGCATTGTGGTCTTGCCAGTAACGCCATAATTCAGATTTTGGGGCCGCTGAAAGACCGGGCGGAAAACAGGCGAAAAGAGTCAAAAATAAGAGGGAGGTGAATATCGAACGAGAAAGCAACATTTTTATCTCCTGTCCGTATTTACGTTTTGATAATTGTTTCAAGTGTTTATTAGTCAGGGGGGCTGATGCCAATGGCGGCTGAACTTGCTCACCCTTAAAGTTGCGATATAAGTATAAACGTAACCGTAAAATTATTTCTAGCTTGGATAGAAAGCGAGTCCAGGTATGGAAGACAGTGAATTTAGACGACTGGAGCTCTACTTAAAAAGCCGCGGTGTGCAATGCTATCGCTTTATGGACAGGCACAAAGTCGATGCGCTCTGCCGGTCTGGGCATAAGCTTCTGTTCTTCTCATTTTTTGGAGAGAATATCTTTACCGGAGACGCCGAGAGCATTCTGCTGGTTCGTCCAGGAGACAGCCGGCATCTTTCCCAGCATCTTTTGAGGGAGGCACAGCGCTTCGGTAAGGAACTGGTCGTTCGTGAAAAGGCCGCCTGAAGAGTTGTCTGGACATCTCTTTCTGGTTGCAAAAAAATCGAGCTGTTTCCCCCCCCTCCAATAAAAACAGCCGCCCTGCCGGTTATGGCATAGAGCGGCTGTTTTTTGTATGGTAAAAATTTCTTCCTTCCAGGTTAATGGTCACAGCAGTTTTCACCGGTTTGCAGGTTGCCGGCCAGATAATCTGATACCAATTGCTGGGGGGAAATTCCCTGGGCTCCAACCAGCACGGCGATATTGTTATTGGCAAACAGTTCTTGCGCCCGCCGGCCCATGCCGCCGGCAATAACCATATCGGCGCCGAGTTCCCCCAGCCAGCGGGGCAACAGGCCGGGTTCATGGGGAGGCGGTTGGTGAAGGCTCTGGCCGAGAATTTCTTTGTTCTTCTCATCAACCTCTATCAGGGTAAAATGCTCACAATGGCCGAAATGCATACTCAAGGATCCTTGATGAAGTGGAATGGCGATTTTCATAGCGTACTCCTCTGTGAGAGATCTGTTTGGCGCGAGCGGCACAATAAGGCCGGGTTGGGGTTTCCCTTTAGTTCTTAAGAATTTGTCAGCAGTTCTGAAACCGCTTGCCATAGCTTCTTTATGTCTGCTGCGGCACCGCTTTCAATATGTTCAACGACCGTTCGGCGGTGAATCTGGGCATCAGTGACTGCCTGGTCATAGCGGATCCGGCCAACTACCGGCAGGTTATTGTGCCGCGCGTCATTTTCGATTAACCGGGTCAGCTCGGGGTTAAGATCCCATTTATTGATGCATACCGCCAGGGGAGTGCCGAAGTGCGCTGCCAGGTCCGCCACCCGTTTCAAGTCGTGGCGACCGCTCATGGTCGGTTCGGTTACTGCCAGTAACTGGTCGGCGCCGGTTATGGAGGCGATGACCGGGCAGCCGGTGCCGGGGGAACCGTCGATAATGATCAGGTTGCGGTCTTCGTTTGCTGCGATTTGTTTCGCCTGTTTGCGAATCAAAGAGACCAGTTTTCCGGAGTTTTCCTGGGCGATGCCGAGCCGGGCGTGGACCATGGGACCCTGGCAGGTTGCAGAGAGAAACCACTGGCCATTGATTGCCGGCGCCAAGTCGATGGCCCCTTCCGGGCAAAAATGGCTGCAGACCCCGCATCCTTCGCAGGAGATGGGGTCGATCTGCGCACAGCCCTGCACGAGGTTGACGGCCTTAAATCGACAAAGATCCAGGCAGGTACCGCAACCGCTGCATTGGGCAGAGCGCACAGTGGCGCCGAAGCCTCCGGAAAAATCGTGACGTTTAAGAATCTGCGGTTCCAGCACCAGGTGCAGGTCCGCAGCGTCCACGTCGCAATCGGCCACTACCACGTTCGAGGCCAGTGCGGCAAAGGAGGCCGCCACGGAGGTTTTTCCTGTCCCTCCTTTTCCGCTGATGATAACCAGCTCTTTCATGATTCCCCCTCTGCTGTTGCCTTGACCTCGTTCTGTTGCAACCTTGTGTCCACTGCAGCCAACAGGGCTGTGAAGTGGCCTTTGAAATCATCGAGTGCCGCGCAGGCGAGGTTCCCCCGGGAATAAGCCTCGGCTACGCGGCGATCATCTGGAAACTTCGCCAGAATCGTCAGTTGTTCTCTCTGGCAGTATTCGAGTAAAGGCCGGTCATCAAGTCCGGAACGGTTAATCACAATGCCGAAGGGTTGGTCCAGTGCCCGCACCATCTCCACGGCCAGCTGCAGGTCGTTGAGCCCAAAAGGGGTTGGTTCCGTTACCAATAGGGTATAGTCGCAGTGCCGAATGGTTTCGATAGCCGGACAGGAGGTTCCCGGCGGCGCGTCGAAAAGAGTCAGTTCCGATTCGCTCATCGTTTTTTTTAATGCTCGAATTAGCGGGGGACTCATAGCTTCGCCAATGTTAAGCAGGCCGCTGGCAAAGTTGATAGCCCCCGCAACGCCCATCTCAATACAGCCGATCTCTCGGGGGACTTCGGTGATGGCCTTTTGGGGACAGAGCCGGCTGCAGCCGCCGCAGCCGTGACATAACTCAGGAAAGGTTACTACCTGGTCAGGCAGGCAGAGCAGGGCATTGTATCGGCAAAAAGCTCCGCACAGGCCACAAAGGTTGCAGAGTTCTTCGGCAATCTGCGGTACAGGTGTGGTTGCCGGCAGACGTCGCTCTATAGTTGGATGCAGAAAAATATGACCGTTTGGGGCTTCCACATCGCAGTCGACGTAAAGGACCTGACGGCCCAGACGGGACCAAAGGTAAGCAAGGTTGGCGGCAATGGTGGTCTTTCCGGTGCCACCTTTGCCGCTGGCGATGGCAATATGATTATTCATCATCCGATCCTGGTTGATGTTGTCCGAAGGCCCCGGAAGAGCATTGGACAGGTTTCAGGGGTGGAAACGGGTTAAACGCCGCCGGTGGCATCGTCAGCGTCAGCTTCGGCGAGGTTGCCGGCTTGAAAGGCTTCCAGGGCTTGGCTGACCGATCCTTTGGCACCGTGGAAAATCTTGATTTCGGCGGCTTTCAGGGAGCGATAGGCCTTGGGTCCAATAGCGCCGGTGATGATGGTTGTTACCTGCTGATCGACAACCTTTTGCGCGGCTTGAATGCCGGCACCATGGGCCGCATTAAGACCTGCACTATTGTCGATCGATTGCCAGCTGTTGTTGGCCGGATCGTAAATCATCAGCCAGGGAGCGCGACCAAAGCGGGGGTCGATGAGGCTTTCCGATGACGGTTCCTGGGCGGTAATGGCAATTTTCATTTTGGTTTTCTCCATTTTGAGGGTTGTGTGCAATAACGATCGTGACAATAGTTGCGGTTTGGCCGGCAACAAGTCGCCGAATTAACACCGTACGGTTCGTTTTCAGCTGTCAACAGCCCTTTTAACCAGCGGTCAATCACGTCGCCAACCTCGCCCCAGATTCCACCCAGTACCCACAGTCCTTCTTCTTTGAGGGCCGTATGAAAACGTGGATGAATACCGTCGCAGATTACACCGGCTACCTTCATCCCCTTAAGCCAGCGAGCTACTGAAGGTTCCTGACGAGGGTCCCACTCGGTGTCAATCAGAGAGCCGATGGGTTGCTTGTGCCGATCGACGGTCAGCAGGAAAAATTGCCGCGCTAAACCAAAACGGGGCATGATCCGCTGTCCATAGTGAGGAATGGCGACCTGTTGCAGCGTATGGTTGGGAGCTGTTGACATGATTTTTTGTATTCCAAGAGCCGTGCCAGTGTTTCAGATTTTTTATGAATACAAAAAAACTATTTAAAAACAGTCGGTTGGAGGCGATTTTTCGGGTCGGGTGATGTTTGCGGAAAAAGGGTGGAGTGTTGCATTTGCAACGTATTGTTTAGGAAAGAGTGGAGGAATAATGGAAAAAGGCTGAAAGGCAGGGTGTTGCATGGACCATGCAACGGTGTTGCTCGATGCAACGGGCGGTCGGTCAATGGAAATGGCAGTCTTTTAGCCAGCGCCAGAGGGTGGTTCGATTGATACCAAGTTCCCTGGCCAGGGCTGTGCGGTTTCCGGCGTGCCGGGTCAACATTGCCTGTAATTGATCGGCATCCGGTCGGGTGTTGACCGGTCGAAGGTGGATTGTCGATTGAAGAGTCAGGCTGGCGGGGAGTAAGTCGAGAGTGATTTGTTCTGAGCGGCAGAGGATAACGGCTCTTTCGACGATGTTCAGTAACTCCCTGACATTGCCCGGATAGGGGTGGTCGAGGAGCAAGTTGAGAACTTCGCCATCAAAGCCGCGTATTTTTTTCCCATACTGCGTATTAAAACGGTCGAGAGCCATGTCCAGGAGAAGGGGAATATCTTCGGGACGTTCTTTCAAGGCTGGAATGGTTAGCTGCACGACGTTGAGACGGAAATACAAATCTTGGCGGAAGGTCCCGGCTGTGACCATTTCATCCAGGTGGCGGTGGGTCGCAGCGATGAACCGAACATCGGCTCGCCGTGCGCCTTTGGCTCCGAGCGGCTGATATTCACGATTCTCCAAAACGCGCAGCAGCTTAACTTGCAGGGCTAAAGGTAAATCGCCAATCTCATCGAGAAACAGGGTGCCGCCTTCCGCTTGGGCCAGACGGCCGGGCCGGTCCTCGACAGACCCGGTGTAAGCTCCTTTTCGGGCTCCAAAAATCTCCGCTTCGAGAAGCTGTTCCGGCAGGGCTCCGCAGTTTATGGTGACGAGGGGTTTGTCCTTTCGGGGACTAAGGTCATGTAAGGCACGGGCAAAGAGTTCCTTGCCTGTGCCGCTATCGCCCTGGAGCAGGGTGGTGACATCGCTGGCGGCCACATCCGGAAGAATATCGAAGAGGTTACGCATGGCTGGATTGCGGCTGAGCAGGTCGTAAAAGGTGTGCTTTTCGCTAACCTCCTGTTGCAGGGCGCGTAACCGGGACAAGTCACGAAAGGTTTCCACGCCGCCGGTTGGCCGGCCATCGGCATCCAGCAGGACCGAGGCGCTGACAGAGATGGGAACCTCCCGGTTATCTCGATTGAGAATATCGATTTCCCGGCTTTCCACACTGCGGCCGCTGGCCATCGCTTCACGAACCGGACAGGCAGAGAAGCAGATGCTGCTGCGGAAAATTTCACAGCAGGGCCGGCCCAGGGCTTCTTGTTGGCTGAAACCGGTGATTTGTTCTGCGGACCGGTTAAACCAGGTGATGTGCATTGAACTGTCGACAGTAAAAACACCGTCGGCGACGCTGTCGAGAATGGTGGTCAGATGTTCCAGGGTTTGATGGGGAGTGCTGTTCATGGCCTCAGCATACTCTTTTTTTATCGAGGGGTCCAGATATCACCCTCAAACAAAAACAGCCCACACGAAAACCGTGTGGGCTGTTGATTTGAGAGTTGAGACTGCTATCGGTTACTTTTTTTAAGGTAGGCATCGATAGCGGCAGCAGCATTTTTACCGTCCCCCATGGCCAGAATGACCGTAGCGCCGCCACGGACGATATCGCCGCCGGCAAAAACTCCGGGCAGATTGGTGGCCCCGGTATTGTCCGTTTCGATATTACCCTTGGGGGATAGTTTCAGATTCGGCGCCGTTGCGGTCAGTAGTGGGTTGGCACGGGTGCCGATGGCGTTGACCACAACATCGACTTCCAGCTCAAAGGTCGACCCTGGGATGGGGACAGGGCGTCGCCGGCCTGAAGCATCGGGTTCGCCGAGTTCCATCTTCTGGCAACGCAGGCCGGTCACCCATCCCTGCTCATCGCCAAGGATTTCCAGAGGTGCGGCGAGCAGGATGAATTCAATGCCTTCTTCCTTGGCGTGTTTAATCTCTTCGATACGAGCCGGCATTTCAGCTTCGCTGCGACGGTAGAGAATGATGGCACGCTCGGCACCGAGGCGGCGGGCAGTACGCACGGCGTCCATGGCCGTATTGCCGCCACCGATGACCGCGACCTGACGGCCATGAATAATCGGCGTGGGGACATCGTTTCGCCAGGCACCCATCAGGTTGACGCGGGTTAGATATTCGTTGGCCGAATAGACCCCCTTGAGGTTTTCTCCCTCCAGGTCCAGCATTACCGGCAGGCCTGCGCCGTTGCCGATAAAGACCGCATCGAACTCCTCGCTCAGTTCTTCCAGGGTGACCGTCTTTCCGACGATAACGTTGCATTCAATAGTCACCCCCAAGTTTTGCAGGCGGGTTACTTCGAGGTCAACGATTCGTTTCGGCAGGCGGAACTCGGGGATGCCGTAGCGCAGAACGCCGCCGGTATCATGCAACGCTTCAAAGATAGTTACGCTGTGACCCATGCCGGCGAGCTCACCGGCCATGGTCAGGCCGGCGGGACCAGACCCGACAACGGCAACACTCTTGCCGCTTGCTTCGGGGGGCTTTCCGGAGGTCAGTTTTTCGGGGTGTTCCATGGCCCAGTCGGCGACAAAGCGCTCAAGGTAGCCGATAGCTACCGGACCGCTTTTGGCGCCGCGCACGCAGAGGACTTCACATTGGTCTTCCTGTGGGCAGACACGACCGCAAACAGCAGGCAGAGTATTGTCGGCTAAAAGAATTCGGGCCGCTTCGGGAAAATCGCCCTCGGCTACAGCCTCGATAAATTCCGGAATACGCACACGGACCGGGCAACCGTCAACACAGGGTTGACTTTTGCACTGAAGACAGCGTTGCGCTTCGCGGATCGCCTGTTCCTCGTTCAGGCCCAGGTTGACCTCTTTGAAGTTGCGACTGCGTTCCTGGGCATCTTGTTCAGGCATTTTTACCCGCTTGATGGCCATGATCTCTTTATGACTTAGATTTTTTTTCATCGGAAAGCTATTTCTTTACCTTGATGATTTTTTTCTGAAGTTCCGGTGGCAGTTCACCGACCAATTTGGCTTCCTGTTCCCGGTACATGCTCAATCGGTCCATAAGCAAAGCAAAATCAACCTGGTGTCCGTCGAATTCGGGACCGTCGACGCAGGCAAATTTGGTCTCGTTGTCGATTTTAACTCGGCAGCCGCCGCACATGCCGGTACCATCGATCATGATCGGGTTAAGACTGACGATGGTTTTGATGCCATATGGACGGGTCAATTCACATACTGCCCGCATCATTGGAACCGGACCCACGGCAAAAATAGCCTGCGGACAGAGCTCGGGGTCGTCGATAAGTTCTTGCAGGGCATTGGTCACAAAGCCCTGTTTTCCAAGACTGCCGTCTTCGGTGGTAACCAGCACCTCGCGGGAAAATTCAGCAAGTTCATCGGCCAGGATAATAAACTGTTTGGCCCGGCCTCCGATAATGGTCGTCACTTCGTTTCCGGCATCAGCGAGGGCTTTGGCCAGGGGGTAGAGGACAGCGGTTCCGACTCCGCCGCCGACACAGGCTACTTTTCCCCATTTTTCGATTTCCGTCTCTTTTCCCAGTGGCCCGGCGATGTCCTGTAGGCTGGCGCCAACCGGGGTGCCGACGATCTTTAAAGTAGAAGGTCCGACTGCCTGGACAAACAGAGTAATCGTGCCGGCCTGAGGATCAGCATCGGCGATGGTCAACGGAATACGTTCCCCACCCTTTTCCGGATGGATAATAACGAATTGTCCGGATTTACGAGCTTTGGCAATACGCGGTGCGCGAATCACCAATCGGTGAACGTTCGGTGCCAGCGTATCGTTTTGCAGAACTTCGAACATGTAAACACTCCCAGAGATATCTTCAGGATCTGATCCCTTGCCCATGCGGTCGGGCATTAAGGACTCAGCGGGCCATAATAACAGGAATTCACGCCGGGTTCAAGCCTTGCGTTGTTCCACCCCTTCAAGGATTCAGGTCCCTGAAGGCGTGGAGCAACGTAAAGCCGTTGCACCGTCTTTTGCTTTCTGTTAGTCTGCGTTTATGTTGGGTGGTGATTGCTTATTTGTCATGGGTGGAAGATGCTGAAAAAAAGGAAAGAGGCGTTGGTGGAAGCATTGAGTGATGCTGAAAGTGGCGTGCGGGAAGCCGCCGCAGCAGCACTTGAAAAGCTCGAATCCATGCAGGGCCTGGAGGCTATTACCAAGGTTCTGAAAACCGGTAGCCGCGATCAACAGATTCGAGCTATATACGCTCTGGAGAAGGTAGCCAGCCCCAAGGCCTTTTCGCCCCTGGTTGCCGCTCTTGGTGCCAAAGAGGCAGACGTTCGTGGCGCCGCACTTCAAGTTTTGGGCAAAAAAAAGAACGTAAAAATACTCAAATACATGGTGCGCCACCTTAAAGATCCCGACCCGGCGGTCCGGGTTCATGCCGCCGAGGCTCTTGGCAACTTTTCCGACCGGCGTCTTACCCCTTTTTTAACGGCCCTTTTGCAAGAATCTGATGAGGAGTTGGTTAAAAGTGCCGTACGGTCCTTGGCCGCCATTGCCGATCCGGCCGCAGAGGACGATCTGCTGGTTCTTCTTAAAGATCGGCGTCCCGCCCTGCGGGCTCTTGCGGCTGAAGCCCTGGGTGTATTACATCTTGACGAAACGGACGATCAAGTCCTTTCTCGCTAACATCCTTCCTGCTGCAGATTTAATCAAAAATAGTCGACCGGGTTAATGCCTTTGATAAAGCTGTCAACTTCAGCCACGACCAGATGCTTAAGATTGCTGCCTATTTGAAGTGAGCGCGGTTCCGACAGGTGTTGGCCGTCTGTATTAAAAAGAATTTTAACCTCGATTTCATCGGGGTTATCGTTGTCGACCCCTACGACCAAGCCTATTTCGTTGTTTTCAAGACGGACCAGGCTGCCGACAGGATAGGTCCCGAGGGATGAGATGAAGGCATCAAGGTACTCCGGGTGGAGCATGGTGCCGCTGACCTCTCGCATCTTGGTGATGGCTTGTCGTGGAGAAACCGGCCTTTGGTAGGATCGCAGAGTTGTGATGGCATCATAGGTGTCTGCGATAGCTGCCATATTCACCATTTCCATAGAGCCTTGCAACTGGGCATCGGCGGGATATCCTTGACAATCGTAACGGAGGTGATGGCCCAGTACGATGTCGACAGCTGTTGGGGGGATGCCTTCTGTTTCCTGGGCGATTTTCGCACCAAGGCGGGGGTGATGCATGATCTGGGCAAATTCCTGTTCGGTCAGGCGCCCCGGCTTATTGATGATCTCCAGGTCAATTTTCAACTTGCCGATGTCGTGCAGCAGGCCGCCCATCCCCAGGACGCGCAGTTGCTCTTCAGACAATCCGCAGGCACGGCCGACTGTCAGGGCTATCACCGAAACATTTACCGAATGAGTGAAGGTATAGTTGTCGTAACTTTTTAGCATCGACAGGGCAAACAGGGCATGGGGGTCGGCCAGGGTGAGCTTCGCCATGTCCTTGACGACGTGTTTGGCCTTTTTAGAACAGGGGATGCGCCCCTGGTGCACGTCTTCGAATATCTCATTAACGACCGTCATGGCCCGGCCGTAAATCTTGCGCGGTTCCTGGTCTTCGTCGGGGTTGCCGCCAGCCAGTCGAATGTGCTCGATGTTTCGTTCTGCCAACATCGCCTCCAAGTCCTCCGGGGCGGTGTCCTTTTGTTTCAACAGTTCCAAAAAATGAAGCAGCTCGCCTTCGGTAAGGCCCCGGTGAAATTCCAAGGCTTCGATCTGGAGCTGTTTCAGTAATTGTGTGAGGATTGTGGTCGCCGGGGTTGCAACGGCAAAGAGGTGATCATCTATGAATAAGGTGTCCTCCAGCAAACCCATTTTCAGCATTTCCCGCTGCTCAAGATGGGTGGTCAGGCGTAGCAACAGTTTTTCCAATTGGACGCGAATAGTGGGGTGCTGGGCTGGGTAAAGGTGTAATCCCTTATAGGTACTGGTGAAGCCAATGACAATCTGCTGAAACAATTCAGGGTTCATTTTTGGTCCTTGCTAATGTTTTGTCAAGGGCTTCCCGCGCGACATGAGCAATCAACGGTGAAGGGTCCTTGCTTGCATCTTCGAGGGCCCGAAGCGAGTCTTCGGTGGCAAAATTCCCCAGTGCCTGAGCTGCATTGCTGCGGAGCTTGTTGTACTGATTTCGCTTCCAGAGGCGTTTTCTTTTGAGGATTTTTGTCAGGTGCGGGACTGCTTGTGGCGAGCCGATGGCGCCCAGGGCCTTGATCGTTCTTCTTTTAAGATCAAAATTTTTCAAAAATGGATCAAAGGAGTTCAGTAATTTGCTTAACGGCCCGATGGCTGCTTCATTTTGCATTGCCCCCAGGGCGACAATGGCCAGAGGACATAGTTCCCGGTCCCGGTTGTCGATCAATGGCTGCAACCCCTTGAGTGCCACGGGTCCGCCAATGCGGCCCAGAGATCGTACGGCCTCTTTTCGAACCCGGTAATCGCGATGGTCCAGATAGGGGCGAATGTGGATGGCCGTTTTACGATTCGCGATTCTACCGAGAATGGCCACTGCGTTGCGAGCAATATACCAGCGGTTGTCGGATAGCCGTTCAACAAGGGCCGGAACGGCACAGTTGCCAAGTTTGATCAAGGCTTCTGATAGTATCTTTCGAACCTGGCTGTTGTCTTCATCGGCCAGTCTGCCGACCAGGGCATGGGCTGCTTTCTCCTTCAAGGCACTCAGGGCTTCGACAATGTTGTTGCGCCCCCCGCTGTGCTGGTGCTTGTCGCAAAGGGCATTGATGAAGAATTTCAGTATCTCGGGCCTGCCGAGTTTGTCGAGGGCCCCCAGGCAAGACCGGCGTTGATTATTGCTGCGCGACTTTTCCGCACCATGCCTTGCCAGCAACAACAAGGCTTTTCGTGGTGTGGTCAAGTCCGGTTCGTGCAGGTGCTCCGGCAGAATGGCCACGAGTTTTTGGCAGAGCAGGTGATAGCGCTGGTCTGAGTTGTTCTTTTCCAGTTCTAACAGCAGTTGTGCCGGATCGAATTGGGCAGACGTAAGATTTTCCAACAGAGCTTCGGCGGAAAGAACCTGTTTGGTATCTGGTGCGGGCGGCGGTTCCGGGGGAGGCTCAAAGGGGTTTTCGTCCAGCTTTTCCGGGTCGATTCCTTGCTCGATAAGAATCTTTTCGCGTTTAGCCTGGATAGTTTGCAGGTCGATCTCGTTGAGAAACAGGCCGGTAATATGTTGTTGCAGAAGAAGTTCCTGAAGTCCCCCGGCTTGCTGTATCTCAGCCGGTTCGCCGATGGCACAGCGGGCGAAGGCCTCTAGGTCGCGCGTCGTCAGGTCCGGTAGAAATAACAGGCGATGCACCAGGCGGGCGAAAAAATAGAAGGCCAGGTCTTTCAGGACCGGGATATCGTTTCCGACAGGTTCATCCTGCCAGAAGAATCCAGTTTTTTTAATAATAACAACCAATTGCCCGTGTTGCAGCAGAGGGGCGAGCAGATTTCTGGTCTCTTGGCAGGTACTCTCCAGGGCCGGATGCCCGGGAGGATAAAAACGGACCGCTTTGAACAGTTTGCCGATGCCGAGCAGGGCCGTCGCAATCTGGTTCTGTCGCTGACGCTCTACAGGGTCATTATGTTCGTTACGGGTTCCATTCATGGCGAATCACGGTTGCCTTTCGTCTTCCCGGTGGGGTGCTTCCGGTTGAAAAAAGCTCTGTAGTTAAAGGTTTGGTTGTGTCAGTTGCTGCTGGCGATTATGATATCTTTTGCCTTAAGATCAACAAGCAGGACGCCCGAGCAAAAAGCAATAAAAAGTAAACATTCTAACATTATAACAGTTTGTGTTCAATTTCACCTGTTTTTGACATGCAGCGTTGATTTGACTTGGTTGGGGAGGCAAGCAAATGGTGTTGGGCTTAACCGGTGGCATTGCCAGCGGGAAAACAACAGTGGCACAGGCATTTCAAGCGATGGGGGCTGTGGTGGTCAGTGCGGACCTGCTGGCTCGAGAGGTTGTCCAGCCCGGTGCCAATGTTTTGCAGCAGATCGCCGTGCACTTTGGCCGCAAGGTCCTCAGGGAAGATGGCACTCTGAACCGGCAGCTTTTAGGCGATATTATTTTTAATGACCCTCAGGCCCGCTTGGCGCTAAACAAAATAACTCATCCGGCAATTGCTGAGCTGGCAGGCAAGAGATTGCGTGAGGCAGAGCAAGCTGGGGCATCACTGGTGGTTTACGATGCTCCCCTATTGTTTGAGGCCGGGGCCGACCGGCAGGTCGATAAGGTTCTGGTGGTTAAGGTCGATGCGGAGATCCAATTAGCGCGATTGATGGCGCGGGATGGAATCGACCGGCAACAGGCTCTGGCCCGAATTGAAAGCCAGATGTCGCAGGGGGAAAAAATAGCACGCGCCGATTTTGTTGTAGACAATTCAGGGTCGCCACAAGAGACCCTGGACCAGGTCAGGTCCCTGGTGGAACGATTGAATGCCGACTCGAACAGGTCCAAAGGTTCAAGTGGTGCAGAATGAGGTTGTAGAGCTCCGGGCGCCGATGGTTCTCGGGTGCAGTCAGGGCGTGTCCGACCTCCGGGCCGTACAGGTGAAAAACTTTATGTTGGCTCGGTAGCAGGTGAAATAGTTTCAGGCTGCTGTCAACGCGAACGGTCCGGTCTCCTGTGCCATTGACGAGAAGGGCGGGAATCGTTGTCTGACCAGCCAGGCGGCGCACTTTGCGGCAGAGCCGATTGAGCTGGTGGACTCCATGCAAAGGTCGGCGGTCGTAATAGGTTGCAGCCTCCTCGGGAGGGACCGGTCGACTCTGATATTTTTTTACAAAACGCAGAAGGCCGGCGGCTGGCGCCAGGCGATGTTTCATTCGCAGGAAAGGGGAAAGCAGAATCATGCCCGCCAGCGGATGACGGGCGGCCAGGGTAATGGTCAGCAAGGCACCGGTGCTAAGGCCCAGGCCAAAAATCTTTTGCGTGTGTTGCAATAGCAGCAGGTAGCCTTCCTCGACCGCCTGTTGCCACTCTTCCTGACGGCGAATGGCCAGATCTTCCGGACTGGTGCCGTGGCCCGGCAATCGCACCCCCATGGTTGTAAATCCCGATTGAGTCAAAAACCGGGCAAGGGGCTCCATCTCCCGGGGGCTTGCCGTGAAGCCGTGAACCAGCAGTATTCCGTAGCCGTTAGACCTGTTTGGCGTCAATAGAAAGGGCAGCTGTTCGTCGTTTTGGACGCCTTGTTCCCGTGCCCGGGTGATTAGTGTTTCGAGTTGTGGCTGTTTCTTGGTGGTCATGGCTGGGAGGGCTTGCCGAGGCAGGCAAGCGTTTGCGAGTTCGACAGTCGATAAGGAAGCCGGCCTTTCAATCGAAGCAGGCTATGGCTTCGGTTGAAAGGCCGGTCAGTCTTTTGAGGCGGTCTTGCCTCAGGATTCCGTTGGATTGGTTGGTCAGGGCAATAGCCCGTTTTGCGTGAACGATTGTTCTGTTTCGCTCGAAGCAGGCTTATATGTGAAAGCCGAGACGGGTCGAAAGCTCTTCGGCGGCACGGGTCACCAAAGGGACCAATTCCTTCTCCAGCCGTTCATCGGAAAAGCGGGTAGCAGGGCCGGAGATGCTCAAGGCGCCTACAATTCGCCGGGTGTAATCACGAATCGGTGCGGCAACGCAACGGACACCGATGTCGAGCTCCTCGATGTCAAAGGCATAACCCCTCTCGGCGACCTGGGCCAGATCTTTTTTCAGTTCCTGGCGGTCGGTGATGGAGTGGGGAGTGTAGGCGGTAAGTTCCTGGCCGGGCAAGACGCTTTCCAGTTCCTCGTCGGACATATAGGCCAGGTGGACTTTGCCTGCTGCAGTGCAGTGGGCCGGCAATCGGGTGCCGACACGGGAAACTACTCGTACCGTCAGGCGGGTTTCCACCACATCGAGATAAACGATGTAGCCGTCTTTAAAGATGGCGACGTAGGAGGTCTCGTTGGATTCGTTGACCAGTTCTTCAAGAACCGGTTTGGCCTGGTGCAGCAGTCCCATTTTTTTTATGAAGGTTTGGCCAAGTTCCAGGGATTTGAGCCCCAGTCGGTAGTTTTCCGTGGCTTTGTTCTGCTCGATATATCCGCGGGATTCGAGGGTAGCAAGCAGGCGAAACACGTTGTTCTTGTGGAGTTTTAACCTTTTGCTCAGTTCCGTGACTCCGAGTTCGTCAACGTCGTCGCCATGGAACTGCTCAAGCAGGTCGAGGGCGTGGGACACCGCCTGAATCATGTATTCAGATTTTTCTTTACGTGCCATGGTATTTGTATCCTTATTTAAAAAATCATTCTATGGGTCAAGTTCTTTGCAGTTTTCCGCAAAGAGATGCTCGTTTTTCACGGGGAAGCGTTTATTTGCCCACAACGGTGCGAGATTCTAAGGCAATTTGTTGTCTTTATGGTGGATGGATAACTATCAGCAAATGGCCTGTTATGATTCGGTGCATTCCCTGATTAAAAAGCAGGCCTGAATAGCTGTCTTTTTATACACGATATCCTAGATATTAAAATCTTGTTTTATGATTGTCAATGTGGTCGGGCTGTCATTTTTTTTAAAAAATAAAATTGAACCTACAGGGTTTTACGAAAGTCCACCTTTAAAAAATCATTAAAAAACAGTTGTCTATGTAGGGTTCGGTGTTGTTTGTGGTGTTTAATGTGCTTCGTTTTTTTGGCTAGAGAGGAATAAAAATTAAATAATCGATTGGTGCTTTTGTTGTTTTTTCTTCAAAACAAGTACGGTGTTTTATTGGTGATTGTTCTAAGCAGGCTTCGTGCCAATTATAGAACAGGCTCAGTAACTGAAAAAAATCGGTTATGGCCGGGTCTTGCCCCCAGTTTTAATCTGCTTTGATAACCTCGCGCAAAACGCTGGTGGCATAGCTGCCCTTCGGTAAGGCAAAGGCTACGATCAGATGATCGTCCTCTTCCTCGACAGTGACCTCTCCCAAGGGCACTCGAAGCGGTCTGCGAGCCCCTTCGAGAGAGAGCCCCCGGGCGAGGCGGAAGCTGTCGCGGGATAATCCTTCTTTGGTCAGCAGGCTTTCTTCGAGAATACCTGCTTGTTGCTGACTCAGTTTGACCTTGTAACCGTATAGTGGCCCTGACGGACTGATTTCCAGCTGGTCAGCTCGCGGTTGTTCTGCGGCCGGATCGGTTACCAGAAAGCAGGCCCCATTGTCGTGTTTGTAAGCGAGATCGCCAGGCCAGAGGGTCTCCAGTGAAGCGAGCCGCATGGTCACCAGGCGGTCGAACAGGTAGGATTGATAGGCCGACAGATAGAGCCTCAGTAGTTTGTGCGGCATGCCGAGGAGCGCCTTTTTGGGTGTGCAGCCCCTGGCCAACTGGCCCAGCAGCCGGTCTTCGCTGCCCATACCCCTGGGTAGCAGTTTGCGGGCCGCTTCAATGTTGCCTTCCTTAAAGGCTTCGGCAGCCCGCCGCCAGTCGTCATTGCGGATGGCTGCCGGGTTGCCGATGATCTGGCTGATGGCGGCGCTGAAGTCCTCCTTCAGAATCGCCCTGCCCACCAGATGATTGTTTCCCAATACCCCATAACGTTGCTCGCCGAAGTAGTTGGGTACACCCGTCATTTGCAGGACATGCAGGATCTCCTGAGCATTTTCCAGGGCCTGAGCGCAGACATTGCGAACACGAATGGTAAAGCGATTTCCCTTCAGGTGACCAGTGCGTAGTTTGTTGCGATGGTAGCGTGCTTCGCGAATAGTTATATTGTCGAGTCGCAAGGCCATGGCCTGTTCGGGCCGGACTCCGGTGATGGAAACGGTTTGCCTGGTGATAGCCCGTGCGTCCTTAAGGCCGGCATAGCCCATCTCTTTTCGTTTGGCGCCGAGGGCTTTTGCCAGGGTATCCAGTAACTCGAAAGTGGTGAGGCCGTTTTTCTCCACGTCCAGATACAGGTGTTCGCCTTCTCCGCAAGGTTCGTAGAGGGGGATTTCTTCGACCCGGAAGTCTGCCGGACATTCTTTGATAGTGCCGCCGGTTCCGGCGAAATTTTCAGTCAGGTAGTCAGCCATGGGGAATGGTGCTCCAAGGTGTTCTAAATCCCGGGCTGACCGGTGCAAGCAGATGAGGCCCGCTGTCGCAAGATTCCTTTTTTTCGCAGTGCAGAAAATAAATCGGTTGCCCCTGGTCGATAAAACGGCGCATGTATTTCGAACGGGGATAGTCTGCCGGCAGTTGACCTGGCAATTGATCGAGCTTGCTTTGATAGTCGGGCAGGCTGAGCAGTTGCGGGGCGACCTGTTCGGCATAGTCGGCAAAGTCGGTGCTGAAGAAAAGTTCACCACCCGGCCGCAAATAATACAGCAACGTTTTTAGAAACTCTCGATTCAGGAGGCGCCGTTGACGGTGGCGCTTTTTTGGCCAGGGGTCGGGGCAGTTGATGTACACGGCATCCAGGCTATCCATGGTGAAATAGCGGTCGAGCAGGAAGCGGGCTTCGATGCGCATGACTCGAACATTGGTCAGGCCCGCTTTGTCGATTCTTCGGCAGGTCTTGTAGCAGCCCTTGTTGTAAATATCGATGGCTATATAATTTCGTTGCGGTTGTTGTACTGCCAGTTGAACGATGAAATCGCCGATGCCGCAGCCGATCTCAAGGACAAGAGGATTGTCGTTGCCAAATATTGCGGCAAAATTGACAGGGGGCTCAAGTTCCTGCTCCGGAAGAAAGGTCGGAGAGTTTATCTCAATCATGCGTTGAGTCATAAAAAATCATGTTCTCTGTTGGCTGGGGTACTGACCAACGAGTCCTCGGTTTTTACGGCAAGAAAAAGTTTTTGTTTCCGTATCGATGCTTGCCGGGTGCATCGCTGAAAAAACCCGGGGCGGCTGTTCCCCTCACGGGAGAATCGAAGCTCGGAAAAGTATCATAGCTGGCCACCTTTTTCAACTGCCAGAAGAGTCTAAAACAAGGACTTTATAGTTGTTCAAGGCTGTCCAGCAGTTGCTTCCGTTCTGATTCGAAGAGATAGTCGTAACGGGGCGTGTGGTGTTTGCTGCCTGTTGCATCGTGGGACGTCAGCAGTTTCTCTAGTTCCCGCCTGTCCATGCGCTGACCGATTCCCTGGAGGATTGGTCCTATTTGCCCGCCGCTACCATTGATTCTATGACAAGCGCGGCAACCGAGCATCGCAATTATATCCACCGGTTTGCTCGCTGCTTCGGTGGCAGAGGAAAAGCAGAGGGCCATTGTGATCATGAAATATATGCTAATCTGACGGGTAATGGTCATTGGGAGAGTCGTCGTGAAAGGGGCTGAGTGGCCGAAACGGTTTTAATCTTCGGTGAGCATAGCATTTTGCTGTGTGTTTTGCCAATTGCGAAGCTTCGACAAAAAGTGGTATTTAACCATAGTCTGAAAAAGGGAATCGAAAAAATACAAACGTCATGTTTGGCGTTTTTTCAATTAACAAAAGAGGATGGTTGACCATGCTTATCGTAATGCATCATCACGCCACACCGGAAGAGATCAAGGCCGTTCAGGCGGCCGTGGCCACTCTTGGTTTTCGAAGTGAACCGATCCCCGGTAAAGAGCGGACGGCTATCGGAGTACTGGGCAATCAGGGTTATGTCGATGATGGCACTATCCTGGAACTCCCTGGTGTGCTCGAGGTTATACATGTCAGCAAGCCCTATAAACTTGTTTCCCGTGATTTTCATCCTGCTTCGAGTGAAGTGCGGGTGGGAGAGGTGGTTCTGGGTAATGGATTGGCTCCGGTGGTCATGGCTGGTCCCTGCTCCATTGAAAGTGAAGAACAGATCGTGACCGCGGCTCATCTGGTGAAAAATGCCGGTGCTCAGATTTTGCGGGGCGGTGCTTTTAAGCCAAGGACCGGCCCTCATTCCTTTCAGGGGTTAGGCATTGAAGGCTTAAAATATTTACGAGCTGCAGGTGACGAAGTCGGTATGCCGGTAGTCACGGAAGTGATGCGCATCGGTCAATTGGAAGCAGTCTGTCAATATGCAGACCTAGTGCAGATCGGTGCCCGTAATATGCAGAATTTTGAGCTTCTTAAAGAAGTGGGCAAGCTCGACCGACCGATACTTCTCAAGCGGGGCATGAGCGCTACGCTGGAGGAATTCCTGGCGGCAGCTGAATATATTCTTGCTGAAGGCAATAGTCAGGTGGTGCTTTGCGAACGCGGCATTCGTACTTTTGAAACCGCAACTCGAAATACTCTCGACCTGTCTATTGTTCCCTTGGTCAGGGAATTGAGTCATCTGCCGATTGTGGTCGATCCCAGCCATGCCACCGGTAAAAGAGCTCTTGTGCCGGTGATGGCCAAGTCGGCACTGGTGGCAGGGGCCCATGGCTTGATGATTGAGGTTCATCCTGCACCGGAAACCGCTCTTTGCGATGGAGCTCAAAGCCTCACCGGCGATGGTTTTGCCGATTTGATGATGCAGATTCAACGGTTGCTGCCGGTACTCGAAAACTGCTAACACGGCAGGTCAGGTTTTACGGGCGATTAGCCAGGGATGCGGGTTGTTGCTGCCAGGGGACTTCCCCTGCAGCCGGACTGTGCAGCTGCAGCAAAGTTATCTCCGGCGGACAGAAAAACCGGACCGGTAAAACGCTGGTTCCCATGCCGCGGTTGACATAGAGAGGAGTCCGGTTGGCCGTTACCTTGTAGAGACCGGAAACGAAAGGGGCGGAAAAACGCGGCAGGTAGAAGGGGTGTATAAAAGGTAAACGAACCTGCCCGCCGTGAGTATGGCCGCTTAAGATCAGGTCGGCCATTGGGGACAGCCTGTCGTGACCGAATGCCGGGACATGGGACAAGACAATGTTGAGGCGGTTGCTGGTTGCTGCTTGCCGTATTTTTTCCAGATCTTGAGAGGCCGAAGGATAGTCGATGCCAAGGATCGACAGGGGGATGTTTCGTATCAGCAGGTCGCGGCGCTCGTTGATTAACAACTCGGCGCCTGCCTTGGCCAGTTTTCGCCGAAGAGGTTCACCCTCCAGGCGCGACCAATACTCCCAGTTGCCTTGAACGGCGAAGATGCCCGCTTCAGACCGCAGTAATCTGACGAAATCGAGAGCGCCCTTCAGTCTGCGCGCTTGATCCAGGTAGTCGCCGGTTAACAGGATCAGGTCAGGGCGCAGTTCATTGATGGTCGTCGCTGCCGCGGTGAAATGATTCGGCAAGGATCGCAGGTGCAAGTCCGATAAATGGACGATGCGCAGGCCCGGTCCCGGAGGGACCTTAGCGATGCTTAGCGGCACTTTTTCAACGACGAAGGACCGGGGCTCGTACCAGCAAGCCTTGCCCAGAAAAAGGCCTCCAGCCAGCCCGGTGCCGGCCATAAGAAACCTGCGGCGGGAAAGGCTGGGAATGGTTTTGTTCGTCGTAGGTTTGTTCACGAACTTGGATGCTCCTGCCGGGATGTGCAAATAACTCCTGTTGTGTCCGGATAAACCTTGCCTATCGTATTTAAGAGCTTAGGCCGAACTATAACATGAGCCCCGCCAGGGACCAAATCCCAGTATTGGAATACCCGGCAAATTTTTTGAGGTTGATTCTAAATCCAAACGACAGCGCCTTATAGGCACCGAGGTTCTTACTCTTGTCTGATTTGATTGCTCGCGTGGCTGTTGCCGCTCCTTTGCCCACGGCACTTTACTACCGTATCCCTGAATCGCTGTCGCAGCAGGTTCCGATTGGCGTGCGCCTGCGCGTGCCTCTCGGTCGTCGACAGGTGGTCGGTTATCTGCTTGGCTTTACCGATCAGGCCGTTGCACGACTGAAAGATATACTTGAGGTGCTTGATCGCGAGCCCCTTTTTCATGAATCGATGGTAGCGTTTTTCGAATGGGCCGCCGATTATTATTGTCACCCCCTGGGAGAGGTGATTCGCACGGCGCTCCCCGCTGGTTTAAGTGGTGCCGGGAATGGCCCGAAAATCCTCAGCGAGCGTTTTTTTTCTCTTACTTCGGAAGATGAGCCACCGCGGGGAGCGAAACAGCGGGCTATTGTGGATTATCTGCGGCAGTGCGGCGACACGCCTTTGACGCAATTGAAAGAACAATTCGGGGATGTCTATGGCAGCCTCAAACGCTTGGTTGAGCAGGGTTTTGTCGCTGAAGAGAGCAGGGAGCGAAACCGGGATCCCTTTGCCGCCGTACCGCTGACTGCCGATTGTCCGGTAGAGCTCGCTGACGGGCAATTGGCGGCTTTTAAGACCATCGAAGAAGCACTGGCGGGCAACGATTTTCGCCCGATGTTGTTGCATGGCGTGACCGGCAGCGGCAAAACGGAAGTTTACCTGCGAGCGGTACAACAGGCGTTGAAACTGGGGCGCAAGGCCCTGGTGCTGGTGCCCGAGATTGCCCTTACCCCCCAGTTGGTCGGACGTTTTCGGGCGAGGTTTTCGGCAGACGGGACGCAGTTGGCCGTGCTTCATTCGGGACTCTCCGATGGCGAGCGTTACGATGCCTGGCGAACCGTAGCCCGTGGGGAGGCCGATATTGTGATCGGTGCCCGCTCGGCGATCTTCGCCCCAGTCGAAAACCTGGGGATCATTGTAGTCGACGAGGAACATGAGGGCAGCTATAAGCAGGGGGACGGATTTCGTTATCATGCCCGGGACCTGGCCCTGTTGCGGGGCCAGATGGTGAATGCCACCGTGTTGTTGGGGAGTGCTACTCCGGCCTTGACCACCTTTTATCGGGCTCAAAAGGGGCAGACCGAGTATTTGCCCCTGGCCGACCGGGTTATGGGGCGGCCGTTGCCGACAGTGGAATTGATCGATCTGTCCGAGCAACGCCCCGAAGGCGTTTTGGCAGAACCGCTGCGGCAGGCCCTGCTGGAAAACCTGGAACGGGGAGAACAGTCCCTTCTGCTATTGAATCGACGGGGGTTTGCTCCTTTTCTGCTCTGTGTCGATTGTGGTGCGACGGTGCGCTGCCCTAATTGCGAAATCACCCTGACCTACTATCAGCAACAGCGGGTACTGCGCTGTAATTACTGCGACTTTTCCCTGACTCCGCCTGATACCTGCCCTGTTTGTTACGGTAGTGAGCTGGCACCGGAAGGGGCCGGTACCGAGCGCCTGGAGGAAGAATTGGCGGAGTTGCTGCCTGGGGCTAATATCGGTCGTATGGATCGTGATACCACTGTGCGTAAGGGCACCCATCAAAAATTGATTGACGGTATGGCCAGTCGCCGAATCGATGTCTTGGTCGGTACCCAGATGGTGGCCAAAGGGCATGATTTCCCCGGTGTGACCCTGGTGGGGGTGGTTAATGCCGACAGTGCGTTGAACTTACCCGACTTTCGTTCTGCCGAGCGGGCCTTTTCATTATTGACCCAGGTGGCCGGCCGGGCGGGCAGGGGGGAAAAACCGGGGCGAGTACTCATTCAGACCTACGATCCTGAGCACTATGTGTTGGCTTGTGCGGCCGGGCATGACTATCGTTCATTTTACGACGAGGAGTTGGCCAATCGTGAAATGCTGGGGTATCCGCCATTCGGCCATTTGGTGAATTGCCTGCTGGCGGGGAACGACGAACAGCGCGTGATTGCCGCCGCCGACGGGTTGGCCAGCGCCTGGCAGGAACTGGCGGGTGACGCAAGGGTGGAAATCCTTGGCCCGGCGCCCTGTCCCTTGAGCCGATTGCGGGGAAAATGGCGCAGGCAGATTCTACTCAAGGCCGCAAGTCGATCCGCTTTACGCCCATTGCTGCATCATTTCAAAGAGTTGCGTAGCCGGGTCCCTGCCGGGGTGACGGCGACTATCGACGTCGATCCTATCGATATGTTGTGAACATTCAAAAGGCTTCGGCAGTTTTTTAATGGCCGAAAGGCAGTTCCTCGCCAAGCCCTTTTGTTTGAGCCGCCGCCAGTACCCGTTTGCCGAGCATCAGGTCCTGAACGGCCATGCCCTGAGATTCGAACAGGGTAATCTGACCATTGTTTGTCCGGCCGCTGATCCGGCCGGCAATGATATCTCCCAGTTCTACCACCTGCCGCCAGTTAAGGCGCCCCTTTTCAACAAGTGGCAACAGGTCGCCACACTCGTTAGCCGCGATATCACGGGAATCAACAGTCACCAGGCTGCAGCTTCGGATGGTCTTTTCGTCGATTTCACGGCGGATCAAGGCGTTGCTGCCGACGGCATTCAGATGAGTACCTTCTTCTACCCAGGGAAAGTGAACCAAAGGCTCGACGGCGGTGGTGACAGTCGTGACAATGTCGCTGTTTCGAACAACCGCTTCTGCATCTTGGCAAGGTTCGATGGGAATTCCGAGTCGGTCGCTGTTGTGGCGGCAGAATTCGTTCAGTCGTTCCGTATTGCGGGCCAGCACCTTAACCCGGGAGATGGGCCGAACGCAGTGGAGGGCTTCCAGTTGCCCTGTTGCCTGCCAGCCCGAACCGAACAATCCGACCGTGGTCGAATCCTCACGGCTCAGCCACTTGCTGGCGACGCCGCTGGCGGCTCCGGTGCGCATCATTCCGAGGTAATTTGCTTCAATGACCGCCTGCAGGTTGCCGTGATTGCTGTCGTAGAGATAAAGCAGGAAACGGTTGCCCTCTCTGGTCGATGTATAAGCCTTGTAACCTATGACTTGTTGACTCTCCACCGCCCCCTGGAGGATATGCAAAGCACCTTTCGGCATGCGAGTCCGCTGGCGGGGAATATTGACGGCTGACCCCAGGCTGACTTCACGCAGCACATCCTCAACTGCCGTAATGGCCATGGGCATGGTCAGGACTTGCTGAACGTCCTCTTCCGTCAGGAACAGAGCCATTGGTGGGTTCTCCTTGAAATGCTTACTCGATCGATTCGCGATACAGATGTGGCCACGATGTGAGAAACTATAGTTTAGTTGTCCTGACAAAGACAACGAAATGTTATAAAAAAGGGACTGTTCCTTGAATTCGGTATATTGTCCGCTAAAATGATTCACTTGGGAGTAGTCCTGTTTTGGGATAGTGAAAAAGACCGATGGCGGGAACGTTGCCTCTACTTTTTTTAAATAGGGGCGGCGGATGTCGTTTCAGCGATGGCCATGGGAAATCAAAGGTCAACATTCAATCGATCATGCCGGGCAATCAGGCGCAGGCTCCTGAAAGACGCAACAACGGGCAGGCGACGCGCTAAAAGGCGTAGCAGCCCGTTGGTGCCAGCCGCGGGGCGTTCTTCCTGCGTAAGGGGTGGTGGTACGCTGGAAGCCTTGATTAAACAGCGGACCCGGGAACTGACGGAAGTTAATGAGCGATTGACGCTGAGTATGGTCCGGTGTCAGCGTCTCGATGGACGGTTGCGGGAGAGCGAGGAGCTTTTTCGTTCTATCTTTGAGCATGCCGCGGCCGGCATGAATACGATTACCTTGGAGGGACGTTATCTGCAGGTTAATTCGGCTTTCTGTGATTTTATCGGATACAGTCGTGAAGAGCTGCAACACCTGACAGTGTTTGATCTTACCCATCCCGACGACCTGCTTGCTACGCGGGAACGTTTTGAAGCCATTCGTGATGGCAAGTACGAAGCTTTCGATTACGAAAAACGCTTTATCTGTAAGGATGGAGCGCATGTCTGGGGCCATGTGACCAGCGCCTGGGTGTTTGATGACCGTCGGCAGCCCCTGTACGGTATCGGTTTGGTCCAAGACATCTCCGATCGAAAAGAGACTGAATCGGACTTGAAAAAGGCTCTCGCCTCTTCCCGGGAGGCGCGGGCCAATATCGCCTGTATTCTAAAGTCTGTTGGCGACGGTCTGATCGTAACCGATACCTGCCATCGTATCGTGCGGATGAATCCTTCAGCGGAATCCTTGCTGGGAATATGTTTCGAGGCGGTCGTCAACCGGTCCGTAAAAGATCCCTGTGTAACGGGTTCGTTGCCGGAGAAACTGGTTATGGCCTTGCGATGTGCCGAGGCAGGGGATATGTTGGAGTTCGAGCAATACGACATTAATGGCACATCCCGAACTCTGCAGGCACGGATGTCGGCGATCCAGGATCAGGCAGATCGGCATATCGGGTTTATCACCACCTTGCGGGATGTAAGCCGAGAGCGGGAAATCGATTCGATGAAGACAGAATTTATTTCCACCGCCGCACACGAATTAAGAACTCCCCTGACCTCTATCCAGGGTTTTTCAGAAGTTTTGCTGTCTCGTCCCGATCTGGAAATCGCCCAGCAGCAATCGCTGCTGGCGATAATTCATGAGCAATCCGAGAGCTTGTCGAGGACCGTCAACGATTTACTCGACCTGGCACGAATCGAGTCGGGAGCAGGGTTCGTTTTGGAGAAAGCCCCCTGTGATCTTTCCCAGCTTATTGAACAGGCGGCCTCGCAACTTTCCTGGATGTCGGACCGCCATCGATTTGAAGTGGCTCTGCCGGCCCCCGATGCGGTGGTTTACGGCGACCGGGTCAAGTTGCGCCGGGCTTTGGAAAACATCCTCAGCAATGCAGTGAAATATTCTCCCCGGGGCGGTTCGGTGCGGGTTACCGGCCAGCGTCACGACAACAGTTTTAAGGTGTCGATAGAAGATCAGGGCATCGGCATGCGCGAAGATCAGAGACAGCGGGTTTTTGACAAGTTTTACCGGGCCGATACATCCAATTCAGCTATTGAGGGAGTCGGTCTCGGAATGAATATTGTCCAGGAAATTATCACGGCTCATGGGGGCAGAATCTGGGTGGAAAGTTGTCTCGGTGAGGGCACTGTAGTACACTTTGTCCTGCCCTTGGAATGATGAGGGCAGAGTGTTCGGTCATTGACCTAAAGGTAGTAAAGTGAAGAACATACTTATCGTAGATGATCAGGCAATAATCAGGCAGTTGTTGGAAATCAGCCTGCAGGGCGAAGGCCGGCAGGTTTTTCTCGCGGAGAGCGGAGAGCAGGCGGTGGTGCTGGCCGAGGAACATCGTTTCGATCTTATTATTGTCGACCTGATGATGCCTGGTGGCATGGACGGTTTCGAAACAATTGAAAACCTGAAACAAAATGCCGATTATAAACTTTGCCCATTTATGATCCTGACCGCCAAAGACCAGCAACCGGAGCGTGACCGCGCTGCGTCTTTGGGCGTTTGCGATTATCTGGTTAAGCCCTTCAAGCTCGACGATCTGTTCGCAAGAGTTGACAATTTGCTGGGTGCGGGTTAAAAATATGACCGTTACCGTTTGAGTTGTCCTACTATCGGTTGTAGTTATCTAGTATGCTGTTGTAATCTTTTGCTTTTTAGGAGAAAGTCAGCTATGAAAAAAGATATTCTGGAAAAAGGTGCCATTGTTCAGCGAGACAAAGAAACCTATGCTGTGGCACCCCACATCCCCGGTGGCGTCACTTCTCCGGCGGCTTTGCGCAAGATCGCCGATGTAGCCGAAAAGTTCAATGCGCAGGCTCTTAAAATTACCAGCGCCCAGCGTATCGCAATTGTCGGCCTGGCCGAAGAAAGTCTTGATGATGTCTGGGCGGCTTTGGACGAAAGCCCGGGTCATGCTATCGGGCTCTGCGTGCGCTCGGTAAAGATCTGTCCGGGCACCACCTTTTGCAAGCGCGGTCAGCAGGATGCCGTCGGCGTGGGTATGGCGCTCGACCAAAAATATCACGGTATGGAGCTGCCCTGGAAATTCAAAATGGGCGTCTCCGGTTGCGCCAACGACTGTGCTGAAGCCTGTATCAAGGATGTAAGCCTGATCGGTACGCCCAAAGGTTGGAATGTCATGGTCGGCGGAAACGGCGGCGGCATGCCTCATCTTTCGCAGAAATTGGCCGAGCACATCCCCACCGACGAAGAAGCCATGCAGATCCTGGATAAGGTCGTTCAATGGTTCAAAAACCATAACAAGAAGGGACGCATCGGCAGGTTCATAAACGAGATGGGCATCGAGGCGTTCCGCAAGGAAATTCTCGGTTAATATACAAATTTCATTGCCGTGTAAAACGACAAAAGGGGGAGCCGCTGGCTCCCCCTTTTATCGTTTATATTATTCTTTTTCCTGTCGCTGAAACCGGTAGCCCCTCCCTCGTACGGTCACAAAGTGTTGAGGGTTGCTCGGCCGTTTTTCGAAATATTTGCGAAGCCGGACGATAAAGTTATCCAGGGTTCGAGTTTCCGTATCCGGAGCAACCCCCCACACAGACTCCAGTAGCTTCGCACGGGACAGAACTTCGCCTTCGTGTTCGAAAAAGACCTGTAACATGCGGGCTTCAAGTTCAGTCAGTTCAATTTTCTTGTTGCCGGTGACCGCACGTTGTTGCTGCAGGTAGACCTGATTGTCGGCAAAAGAGTAACATTCCTCTGTCCCCGTATTCTGCCGATACCACCCCGCCCGGCGCAGGATGCCTTTGACTCGCAACAGAAATTCTTCGAGACTGAAAGGCTTGGTCAGATAGTCGTCCGCTCCCTCGGTTAGTCCGGCTATGCGGTCCTGCTCCTTGCTCATGGCTGTCAGCATCAGGATAGGTAGTTGGTCATTTTCCTGACGGATAGAGCGGCATACCTCCAGTCCGTCCATGCCCGGAAGCATCCGATCGAGAATAACCAGGCAACAACCGGTCCAGGGTTTTTTGGCAAGAGCTTGTTCGCCGGTGATCACATGCTCAACCATAAAACCTTCCACTTCCAGATTAAACTTTAAGCCCTGGGCAATGTGGAGTTCATCTTCGACCAACAGGATATAGGATTCAGTCATGTCCGGCTCCTTCCATTGGTTCGATACGGGGCAATAACATATGGACACAGGTGCCGTGCCCTAATCCTTTACTCTCAAGCCAGACCTTTCCCTTGTGTCGCCAGATGACCGCCTTGACAATAAACAAACCGAGTCCAGACCCGCGAATGGTTTCATCGCTTTTACGAACGCGGTAGAACATGCGGAATACCTTTTTTCTATCCTTTGCCGAGATTCCTCTCCCTTGATCGGAAAAGCGGAGGTGGCAGCGAGAACCCTCAGCCTTAAGGCTGACATGAATGACGGGCGTCCCATCGGAATAAAGCAGAGCATTTTCAAGAAGATTCCGTAAGACCATCTGCAGTGCCGCCCGATCGATTCGGGCATGCAGATTCGGGGCAATATCCAGAGTCATGCGGGCGTGTTCCGGCAAAGTCGCCATTTTTTGTTTAAAAAATTCGCTGACCAGTTGCGATAAATTGCCGGGTTTCAAGTCGAGACGGATGCGTCTCTGTTCCAGTCGGCTGGCGTTTAGCAGGTTGTCGACCAGGCTGCGCAGGCGAACGGTATCGTCGAGCATGGTCCCGAGAAAAAAGTCCAGCTGCTGTTGATCCGGTTGGCGCAGACGAATGGTTTCCAGGTGCAGCTGCAAGGATGCCAGCGGTGTTTTGAATTCGTGACTGACCTGGGAGATAAAGTTACGCTGTTCGCGAGCCAGGGCGGTCTGTCTTCGCCAGTAGAGGAAAATCACATAGACCCCGGCGAGGATCGCTATAAGCAGTACCAGGCCTTCGACGAGAACTACCCAATCGAGGCCGGTCTGGGGCAATCCCGGACCGTATTTTTCAGCCAGAATGCGGAATTTGCGATTGTTTCGTACAAACCAGGAGATCCAGAAGATTACCACCAGCACCCACACAAGCTGGATGCCGATAAAGACGATCAAAGGGCTGATGAGACGGCGGAAAAGTTTCATACTGCTTTCTTATCACTGTGGTTGAGCGGGAACAAGTTTTTTTGGTTTAAAGGCAAGGTTGTTTTTACATAACTATTACATAAATTGCCTGTTGTCTGGTGGTAGTATTTAGAACAAGTCATGGGCAGACCATGGCTTGTTCTTTGTGTTTAACCCTTATTAAATAGGATATTAGAAGTGAACCATAGTCTGACTATCGGCCGTCATAGCGCTCCCTTTCCTTTGATCCTCGGCGGAATGGGTGTGCGTGTTTCCGCCGGCAGCCTGGCCGGTCATATTGCCCGCTGCGGGGGGTTCGGTACCGTAGCGGCAGCCGGTATCGGTGTTAACAGCCGTCACTTCAACGGTAAAAACCTGGCCGTTGCCGATCCCCTGGCTTTTAAAGATGAAATCCGCAAGGCTTATTCTATTGCTCCTGAAGGGGTGATCGGGGTCAACTGCATGGTCGCTGTGACCAATTACGATGAGATGGTGATCGCAGCCTGTGAGGCGGGAGCCAAATTTGTCGTCAGTGGTGCCGGCCTGCCGATGCATTTGCCGGGTCTTACGGCTGAACGTTTTCCCGATGTGGCGTTGATTCCCATCGTTTCGTCCAGTCGTGCGGCGCAACTGATCGCTCGCAAGTGGCACAAAAATTATGGTCGTTTGCCCGATGGCGTGGTTGTGGAAGACCCAGACACCGCCGGTGGCCACCTGGGTGAAAAACTGGAAAACATCGGTAACGGCGAATACGATCAATATGCAACCGTGCGCGCTGTCAAAGCCTATTTCAAGGAGACCTGGGACGCTGATATTCCGGTTATTGCTGCGGGTGGTATCTGGGATCGGGCCGATGTGGAGCACGCTTTGTCCCAAGGTGCCGATGCGGTACAGATGGCCAGTCGTTTTGTCTGCACTGATGAGTGCGACGCTGATTTGGCTTTCAAACAGGCTTATCTCGACTGTCGGCCGGGGGATATCGGTTTGGTTATGAGTCCCGCAGGGCTTCCCGGCCGGGCCATAATCAAGCATTTCGAGCAAATTCGCGAAGGACAGTTGGCGGCAGGCCAGAAGTGTCCGAGCAACTGTCTGCATCGATGCACCTACAAAGAGAGCCGGGAGCGGTTCTGCATTGTCGAGGCGCTGGATCGTGCCCAGAGGGGCGACGTGGTAAATGGTCTGGTATTTTGCGGCAGCAATGCCTGGAAGGCCGATCGTATTGTCCCCGTGGCGGCGATCTTTGAAGAGCTTTTCGGGGTCGGCGTCGCCCTGCCGAAAATGGTTTCAAACGGCTAATCGCTGTACAATCCATTCATTAAATTCGAAAAAAGGCGGATCGCAAGATTCGCCTTTTTTTTATTGTTATCCTGAACTTGTGAAGTGCTTGGTATCTGAGGTAATATTAGATTTCTGTTTCAGTTTTTAAAAAGGAGAGGCATGAGTACCAACGACCAGCCTTTTTTGCCCAAGTGGATCGCATGGGAGACCACCCGGCGTTGCAATCAGCAATGTGTCCATTGCCGTTGTTCTTCCGATATGGCCGCGGCCGAAGGAGACTTCTCCACCTCCGAGGCGTTTCGCCTTATCGACGATATCTGCCAGGTGTCCAAGCCCGTGCTGGTCTTGTCCGGCGGCGAGCCGTTGCTGCGTGACGATATCTTTGCTATCGCCCGTTACGGCACGGAGCAGGGCCTGCGCATGTGCATGGCGACCAACGGCACTTTGGTCAACGATCAAGTTTGCCGGCAGATGATCGACAGCGGCATTCGCATGGTTTCTCTGTCTCTGGACGGCTCCCGGGCCGAAGGGCACGATGACTTTCGCCAGAGTCCCGGCGCATTTGATGCCACCATTCGCGCCGCTCGTACTCTAAAGCTTCACGGCATCAAGTTTCTGATCAATTCCTCTTTTACCCGCCGCAATCAGTCTGATATTGTCCCTACCTTTCGGTTGGCCAAGGAGCTGGGGGCGGTCGCCTGGTATCTTTTCATGATCGTGCCCACCGGTCGCGGACAGGAGATCATGGACGAGTTGATCTCACCGGAGGATTACGAGGAGATTCTCGCCTGGCATTTCCATCAGGAATGCCAGGAGACGGAGATTCTCATGCGCCCAACTTGCGCCCCTCACTATTATCGTATTGCCCCGCAGATGGCGCGAGCTTCGAAAATTTCTTACGAACGCCGCAGCCTGTCTTTTTCCACGGGAGGCGGCAAAGGCTGCCTGGCCGGTCAGAGCATCTGCCTGATCGATGCTTTTGGCAATCTTAAACCTTGCTCCTACTTTCCGACCATCGCCGGGAACGTTAAGGAACGTCCTTTCAAGGATCTTTGGTTTAATGCTCCCTTGATGAAAGAATTGCGTGATTTCAGTCTTTATCGCGGAAAATGCGGGGTTTGTGAATATCTGCAGGTCTGCGGCGGATGTCGGGCGAGAGCCGATGCGGTTCATGGTGATTATCTGGCCGAAGAACCTTTTTGCAACTATCAGCCGCCGGCTTTGACCGGTCGTAAATCATAGGAGCGCTGTTCATGACTGTTCAATACGATTTTATTGAGGCCTGCTGGGGGCGCCCCACGGCAAAAACGCCCATCTGGTTGATGCGTCAAGCCGGCCGCTATCTGCCTCAATATATGGCCATCCGTTCCAAGTTGACTTTTCTGGAACTCTGCAAGACCCCCGAACTCGCTGCCGAAGTCACCATCCAGCCGATCGATATTCTCGGCGTCGATGCAGCCATCCTGTTTTCCGATATTTTGATCCCGATCGAAGCCATGGGGCTGGAGCTGCGCTATGAGCCGGGCCCGGTGTTCAGCGAACCGGTACGTGATGCAAAGGCAGTGGCTGCTTTGAAAATTCCTGAAGTGCAGGAGGAGGTTCCTTTCGTCTATGAGACCATTCGTCTGTTGCGCCAGGAATTACAGGGCAGGGTACCGCTGATCGGGTTTGGCGGAGCCCCCTTTACTCTGGCTTGCTACATGGTCGAAGGGCGCGGCAGCAAGGATTTTGCCAGTATTAAGCGCCTGATGTTCCAAGCTCCGGAGGTCTATGCGGCCCTGATGGACAAAATCACCGAAACGAGTTGTCGTTACCTGAACGCCCAAATCGATGCCGGCGCGGAGGCCATACAGGTTTTTGATACCTGGGGGGGTATTTTGTCGCCCACGGATTATCAGAAATTTGTGTTGCCTTACAGCCGGCGGCTGATTGCCGCTCTGGACGGACGGGGAGTTCCGGTGATTCACTTTGTCAAGGGAGCCGGTGCCATGCTCGATACGGTGAAACAGGCCGGCGGCCAGGTCATCGGCCTCGACTGGTACACTTCTCTGGGACGGGCCCGCGATCAGCTGGGCAACGAAATGGCGGTTCAGGGCAATCTCGATCCGGCAGTGCTCTTTGCACCGGAAACGACTATCGAGCAGGAAGTACGGCGTATCCTGGAGGAAAACGCCGGTCGGCCCGGTCATATCTTTAATCTCGGACACGGAATTACGCCGACAGTAGATCCGGAAAAAGCCACTTTTCTGGTCGAATGCGTACATCGACTAAGCGGCGAAATGTAGGCGGGTGAGGATTTAATGCAGCGGACTCTTGATACCCTTTCGGGCAGCGGTAGCCTGCAAGCCGACCGGAAAACCGGACTGGTACTTCTCAATATGGGCGGTCCCGAGAGCCTGGAAGATGTAGAGCCTTATCTGTACAAGCTCTTTAGTGATCGGCACCTGATCAAGCTGCCCGGTGGCCCTTTGTTGCAAAAGCCTCTGGCTCGCCTGCTGGCCCGGCGCCGAGCGCCCAAAAGCCGTGAGCACTACCGTCAGATCGGCGGTAAATCCCCATTGCGTGATTGGAGTGAGCGCCAGGCTACGGCTTTAGAGCGACAGTTGGGTGATCGCTGGAAAAGTTATGTATTAATGCGCTATTCAATGCCAAGGGCCCAGGAGGTGCTGTGGCAGATGCGCAGGGACGGTGTCGAACAGGCCCTGGTGCTGCCTCTGTACCCCCAGTACGCCGGTGCCACCAGCGGTAGCAGTATCGCTGATTTTCAGCAGGCAGCATCGGTACTCTATCCCGACCTGTCTTATGCGGTTATCCCCGAGTGGTATGATTGGCCCGCATATCTCGATGCCCTGGTAGGGCGTATTTGCGAAGCTCTCGAGAGTTTTCCGGCCGATCGGCGAGCCGCGGTGCCATTACTTTTCTCTGCCCATGCCATGCCGCAAAAAGTCATCGACCGTGGCGACCCCTATCTGAGTCAGGTAGTAGCGACTGTACGGGGAATTATGCAGCGTCTGCCCGACCGGGAGTGGCACCTGGGCTTTCAAAGCCGCAGCGGCCCGGTGCGCTGGACCGGACCGGCGGTGACCACCCTGTTGGACAAGTTGGCTATTGCACGCCAGGCGGAAGTTGTGCTAGTGCCCATTTCCTTCGTTTCCGATCACGTGGAGACTCTTTACGAAATCGACATAGAACTGCAGGCAGAGGCTTTCCAGCGGGGTATCAAGCATATGGTGCGCAGCCCCTCCCTGAATGATCACGAGGATTTTATTGACGCGCTGGCTCAACTGGCCAGACACCATCTGGCCCTGCACTGCTCATAAAGGTTCGCATCCGGGGATGCCTTTACCGCCTCTATAAAATAGGCCGTGTCTGCTGATGCTTCTGACAAAAAAAGCCTCTCTTGACGAGAGGCTTTTGAGTTTCTAAGGAGTGGTGCGTTGCAGCTACAGGCCGGCTTTTTGCAATTCTTTCAGCAGGGCTTTTTGCTCAATATTGAGCTTGTCCGGAACTTCTACTTCGATAATCGCATAAAGGTCGCCAGCAGCCTGACCCTTTTTGGCCGGGACGCCATAGCCTTTAAGGCGGATTTTGCCGCCGCTTTGAATACCCGCCGGTACCTTGATCCGCTTGTTTCCTTGCAGTGTGGGAACATCGACCGATGAGCCGAGGCAGGCACCGCTAAAGGGGACGCGAACCTTTACCAACAGGTTCTGATCTTCACGGCTGAAAGTGGGGTCGGGAGTGACCTTGATCTCCAGAAAGAGGTTTCCAGGAGGCCCTCCCGACGGACTTTTTCCGCCCTTTCCGGAAACCCGTAGCTTCTGCCCCGATTCGATGCCGGCAGGAATGGTTACCTGAAGGTTTTCTACTCCCTCGTCGCCACGGTACTCGACCCGCTTTTTGCCCCCTTCTATCGCCAGCCGGAAAGGGATGCTGAGATGCATGACATAGTCCTGGCCTTTTACCGGCTGTGGCCGGCCGCCGGGAAAGCCTCCTCTTCCGCCCATTCCGCCCATTCCGCCGAACAGCCGACTAAAGAGATCGTCAGACCCGAAGCCGAAATCGCGGAACATGTCATTGGCATTAAAGTTACGGTAAATGTCTTCTTGCGAATAGCGCTGATGAAAACCGCTGTCGCCGAATTGATCGTATTGCCGACGCTTTTCCTTATCGGATAAGACCGCATAGGCTTCGGTGATTTCTTTAAACTTCTCCTCGGCCTTTTTGTCGTCCGGGTTTTTATCCGGATGGTACTTGAGGGCCAGTTTGCGATAGGCCTTTTTGATCGCATCGGTATCGGCGTCTTTTGCGACGCCAAGGGTAGCGTAGTAGTCTTTGCTCATGGTGTCTCCCGGTTGTGCAGCTGAAATGCCCTGACAATATAGAGATGCTCTTGCCGAAGGTCAAGAGGAGCCGGGAAAAGGTTTGGATAAATAGTTTGTTTAGCGTTTCGCGCCATCGTTGCATAGCGGTTCGTTTGTTGTCATAATGAACGATCATTATTTTTACTTACAAAGGCGGTTTCTCATGCAGGTGGTTATCATTGGTGCCGGTATTTCCGGTCTGGCTACAGCTTTTCTGCTCCGGCAGGAAGCCCGTGCCAAAGGCCGGCAGCTATCTTTGACTGTTCTCGAGGAAGAGGATCAGGTCGGCGGAAAGATCCGTAGCTTGCGCAGCGATGAAGGTTATCTGTGTGAATGGGGACCCAACGGATTTCTTGACGGCAAGCCGGCCACCCTCGATCTCTGCAGGCAATTGGACGTTGCGGAAGAACTGGTACGCTCCAATGACAATGCCCGCCGGCGCTTCATCTATGCCTGTGACCGTTTGCACCAGGTGCCGGAAAATGCCGCGGCTTTTTTGCGTTCCGGGTTGCTTTCACCGGTAGCCAAAGCGCGCATGGCCGCCGAAATCGTTATTCCCGCCCGCCGGGAAGACGGTGATGAAAGCCTGGCTGATTTTTGCCGTCGCCGGTTGGGGCTGCAGGCTCTCGATCGGCTGGTGGGCCCGATGGTATCGGGGATCTTTGCCGGGGACCCGGAAACCATGAGTCTGAGGAGTTGCTTTCCCCGAATTCACCAATTGGAGACGGAGTATGGCGGCCTGTTTCGTGCCATGTTGCGCCTGGCTCGCCAGCGTCGCGCGGAACGTCGTTCCGGCAAAGCGGTAGCCAGCGCTTCCGGTCCGGCCGGTGTTCTTACGTCCTTTTCCGGCGGCTTGCAACAGCTCACCGGTCGTTTGCAGCAGGTACTGGCCGATCAGGTTCAGGTTTCAGCGAAGGTGGTCGGCCTGGAACCGGCAGGCGGAAAGTTTAACCTGCAACTGGCCGATGGCCGTCAGTTGAATGCCGATGCCGTGGTGTCGGCGGTTCCCTCCTACAGTTTCGCCAGTTTGGTGCAGAGTTTCGATCCATCAATGTCCGACCTGCTCGGACAAATTCCCTACGCCTCTTTGCAGGTGGCCTGCTTCGGTTACCGGCGCCAGCGTATTGCCCACAACCTGAATGGGTTTGGTTACCTGGTGGCCCGTCCCAACAAGATGCCGCTTTTGGGGACTCTCTGGGATTCCAGTATTTTCCCCCAGCGTGCTCCGGCTGATTGTATTCTGCTGCGGTCCATGCTGGGTGGCGCAACCCATCCTGAAGTGGCCGACTGGGATAGCGATAGGGTGGTGGCTGAGACCCGTGCGGCGTTGCGGCAGACCATGGGAATCGATGCCGCCCCCGACTTTATACAGATATTTAGCCACCGTCAGGCCATTCCTCAATACCTGGTCGGTCACGGGCAGCGTCTGCAAGAATTGCAACAGCGCTGCGCCCGCTATCCCGGTCTGTTTTTTACCGGCAATGCCTTTTTCGGAATCGGCCTGAACGACTGCGTCAGCGCTGCGCAACGGACCGCCTCGGCGATCCTTGGCGACAATGGCAGTCGACCCGTTGAATGATTAACTAGGCGCCTTGGCGTCAGGAGTGATACGTATGACTATCAAGTGGTTCCCGGGCCATATGCACAGTGCCCGCAAGCAGATCATCGAGGTGATGCCCAAGATCGATGTCGCCGTTGAAGTGGTTGATGCCCGCCTGCCGGCCTCCAGCGGCAACCCGTTGCTGGCCGAGTTGCGCCAACGCAAACCGTTTATCAAGGTTCTGAATAAGGCCGACCTGGCCGATCCGCAGATTACCAAGGCCTGGGTGAAATATTTCGAAAAGAGCGACCACGGGTTGCGGGCCGTGGCTATCAATGCCGGCAACAAGGGCGAGGTCTCCCGGCTGCCCAAGCTATGCCGAAGCCTGGCGCCGCAGCGCGGCAAGCCGGGCCGGCCGTTGCGGGTGATGGTGATGGGTATTCCCAACGTCGGCAAATCGACTCTGATCAACACTCTGGCCGGGAAACGCATTGCCCAGGTCGGCGACCGGCCGGCGATTACAAGGCACGCCCAGCAGATCGATTTGCGCAATGGTATTCTGTTGTTCGATACCCCTGGTATTTTGTGGCCAAACCTCGAAGACCAACAGGGTGCCTACCGCCTTGCTGCCAGCGGCGCAATCGGCGATAACGCCATGGATTATCAGAGCGTGGCTCTGTTTGCCGCGGATTATTTGCGGCAAAGCTACCTGGAGTTGCTCGCCGCGCGCTACAAACTCAAAGACATGCCGGATGAGGCTACCGAACTGCTCGATGAAATAGGCCGCCGGCGCGGTTGTCTGGGGGCCGGCGGAGTAGTCGATTCCCACCGGGCAGCCGAAATACTGTTGCGGGATCTTCAGGGCGGCAAGATCGGCCGTGTCAGTCTCGAAAGCCCTCCGGCTATCCCCTAGTTTTGCTTCCGTCACAAAAAAAACGCCCGCTGACAAAGATGTCGGTGGGCGTTTTTTGTTGCAGGCTGTGATCGCATTTTCCCCTGGCAAAAGACCCTGATTTTAAGATCAAAACAAATGTATTATGTCCAATGCCAGTCTGAACAATACGTTGAGGGTTTTCTGCGTTGCAAAAAAAACATGACGTCCTCCTTTTATTGTTTCTTAAAGGCACGCTTTTTTTCCAGGCTAAGGCGCCGCGACGATCTCAAAAGAAAGGGGAAGGCAAACCAATTAAATGAAAATAATCTAGTAATTTCTTTTGCTTAGGCGAAAAAGCCGTTATGCTTTTTTCTGCTTGAGAGTATTTTAGGCAAATTGACTCTTGCAATTTGAATTCACCAGGTTACAGCCATTGGTGCGATAATTAAAGAAGTTGCAACTTTTCGGACTGTAGAAAGTTCAGTTTATTGCCCGAAATAAAAAGAGAGCTCATGGATAATATCGAGGATAAGGAATGTGAGGTTTTTTCACCTTCCCCATCTGCCACGCGCTTCAAAATTGAATTAAACAAAGTTCCTATTGAATGGGATTTACAAGGCGGAAATTTTACCTTTTTCGGGATTGATTCAGCTCTTTTCTGGACAGACCCCTCTTTGGTACGAATTTTTGCGCCGCTTGCTGACGAGGTTGGCAGGGATCTCTTCCGGTTGCTTGTGGCTCATTCATCCAGCCAGGGCACGAAAGAAGATTATCACTTCATGATAGCAAGCCTGGCTGATAATTTTGCCGAGGGGTTTCTAGCCTGGGGCAAGGCGGTTTCCACGGCGGGTTGGGGTGTTTTCGAGATGCCAACGTATGATCCGGTTGCCAAGTTGGCAACAGTGATTGTTCGAAACCCGTTTGAATTAAAAATCCAACGAAATCTGCCCCTGGAAAAGCGTTGGGGCTGTCCATCTCTGCAAGGCAAGATCATAGGGATATTCAACCATGCGTTCGGTGATCACTGCTGGGCAGACGACATCTGCTTTTACGACGCGGATATTCCCTACGTTGTTTTTCAAATCTACGGTTCTAAAAAAACTATTTCAGAAGAATTAAAAAAATTACGGCAGGAGCGAATGCTTTCTCGGGAACGTGCCTTAACCTCTGAAGTAGAGCGCAAAACCGAGGAACTCAGGCGGTCCAGGAAGGCCCTTGAGGACTATTCAAGGACATTGGAAGAGAAGGTTGCAGCCCGCACCTCTGAACTTGAAACGATACTTGGGTTGCTTGAGGCGGAAAAAGAGAAATTCAAGTCTTTGGCGGAAAGCGATCCCCTGACCGGACTCTATAACCGACGTGCATTCTTCGGGCTTAGCGGGGAAATCCTAAAAAAATATAGCGAGCTTGACAGACCTGTCACGGTCATCATGCTGGACGTTGATTCCTTTAAGAAAATCAACGATATCTATGGCCATTCGGTGGGAGACCAGGTGCTGGTAGCCCTGTCAAATCTGATAAAAAAAATGTTCAGAACTTCGGATGTCATCGCTCGAATTGGTGGTGAAGAGTTTGCCATTTTATGCCCCAATTCCGATTTTGTGAAAGATCGGGCGCATTTAGAAATCTTGAGAAAAGCGATCGAGGAATTTCAAATTTCAGCCGAAGGCCATAAAATCAAAGTGACAGTCAGTATCGGTGCAACCACCGGAAAAAATACTGACGACCTGGACGCGCTTATCAAACAAGCAGACAGGCTGTTGTACCGGGCCAAGAAGGCCGGGCGAAATTGCATTGTGGCCGAATAATTCCTGAATGTGGTTTGGCGAGAACCTGAACCAATTGGATAGGCGGCTGTGGTCTGACTGCAAAATCACGAGCTTCGAAAAAAGAAACCCCGCCCGGATAGCCAGGCGGGGCTTTTTAGTATTGCAGGAATTGTTTAGAAAGTTATAAAAAAAACGGCCATATACCAAGAAGCCGACTGGGATAAAAAAATAAGAGGGACCGGGAATGCGTTGGCTCTCTGCGAAGAAAAAGCAGGCCTAGGGATTTATTTCAGATAAATTGCCATAAATCCACAAGTCAAAAGAAAAAAATGAAGGGGCAATTTCGAACCTGCTACAGGGATGGAAACAACACCAAATGCTCCACTTGGGGACGAATGCCGATGCGGCTTCCGGGCTGATGGTCGCAGGTACTGGGCATCAGCATCTGCAATTGAGAGCCGTCGGCAATGCGCAGGGTATAGAGGATGCTGGGGCCTCGAAAGTTACGGCGCAATATCTCGGCATTCGGTTCACATCCGGCATCGTAAACAATGTCCTCGGGACGGATCAAAACCTTAACTTCTTTGCCGGCGTAACTGTCGATGCAGCAGAGTCCCTCCAGTGTGCCCAGCGCGGTCTCGACATGGCACTCCGGGCCGACCACCCCTGGTAGCAGCACACCTTCACCGACAAAGTTCGCCACATAAGGATTGGCGGGGTGGTGATAAAGGTTATACGCTGTATCCCATTGTTGAATCTCCCCGCTGCGCATTACACCGACCAGATCAGCCATGGCAAAGGCCTCGTGCTGGTTGTGGGTGACCATCAGCGCGGTAGTTCCTTGTTGTTTCAGGATATCGCGTACTTCCAGGGATAATCGTTCGCGCAGGGTGACATCGAGATTGGAGAAGGGTTCATCGAGCAGCAACAACTGCGGCTGTGGTGCAAGAGCGCGGGCGAGAGCCACACGCTGTTGCTGGCCACCGGAAAGTTCGTGGGGGTATTTGTCGCGACTTTGGTCCAGGTCGACGACCCGCAACAACTCCTCTACCCGTTTCAGGGTGGTGGCCTTTTCAGTTCTCTTGAGACCGAAAGCGACATTGTCGAATATGGTCAGGTGGGGGAATAGAGCATAATCCTGAAAAACCATGCCTACCTGACGTCTGTCGGCAGCCAGACTGAATCCGGGCCGACTAACGAGATGTCCGGCAATGTGGACTTCTCCGGTCAACAGTGGTTCGAATCCGGCAATAGTTCTAAGCACGCTGGTCTTGCCGCAACCGCTCTCGCCCAGTAGGCAGCCGATCTGACCTGCATCCAGTTGCAGGGAAAGTTCGTGAACCACCCGATGAGGACCATACGCCTGGGAAATTCCATTGAGATAAAGGATAGGTTTCATAAATGCTCCTAGCGTTCCATTTTGCGAACCAGCAGAATGATCGGCACCAGCCCGGCTGCCACCAGGAAGAGGGCCGGTAGCGCCGCCCTCTGCCACTCACCTTCCGAGGTCAGCTCAAATATTTTTACCGCCAGGGTGTCCCAGCCAAAGGGACGGGTCATGAGCGTGATGGGCATCTCTTTCATGACATCGACAAAGGCCAGTGTCATGGCGGTAGCCAATCCTCCTCTAAGGATCGGAATATGGATTCTGCGCAACAGGGTCAAGCCTCTTGCCCCCAACAGACGGGCGGCTTCATCGATACTGGGGCGAATGCGTTGCATGGCACTGTCGACCGCTTTGTGGCCAACAGCCAGAAAGCGAATCAGGTAAGCCAGCAGCATAATGGCGACCGTATCTTTAATGACCGTGCCCGGCGCTGAGCCGAACCAGTGGCGACTGGCGTCGATCAGCAGGTTGTCCAGTAAAGTCAGGGGGATAAAGATGCCGACAGCCAGCACGCTGCCCGGAAGGGCATAGCCGAGACCGGAGAACCAGACCAGCAGTCTGGTCAGGCGATCGGGGTGACGGCGTTGTGCATAGGAAAGGGTCAGGGCTGTGCCGGCGACCAACAGAGCCCCCAGCAGACCAAGCAGCAGGGAATGTCCCAACCAGGAAAAATATCGAGAGTCGAACTCTTCGCCAAAACTTTCTGCTGCCCAAACAAGTAATTGACCAACCGGCAGGATAAAGGCAGCCAGCAATACCAGACCGCAATAGGCGGCAGCCAGCCACCCACGCCAGCCGGACAGGTGCAACCTTTCTTTGGTTTGGCCGGTCCGGCCGCTTGGCGTAAAGCGAACCCGGCGCCTTTGCCTCTGTTCGACCACCAGCAGTACAAAGGCGATAACGATCAGAAAAGAAGAAAGCTGAGCTGCTCCTTCCAAGGAGAAGAAACCGAACCACATCTTGTAGATGGCAGTGGTGAAGGTGTCATAATTGAAGACCGAAACCGCACCGAAATCGGCGAGAGTTTCCATAAGAACCAGCAAAATTCCGCCGGCAATCCACGGGCGTGCCATCGGCAGTGCCACCCTGAAGAAGCCCTGCCATCGATTGCAGCCGAGGGATTGTGCGGCTTCCAGGGCTCGCATTCCCTGGGTCAAAAAAGCATTGCGCGCCAGCAGGTAGACGTAGGGAAAAAGTGACAGGGACAGTACGCAGATGACACCGAAGGCTGAACGAATATCCGGCAGGACAATGGTCGAACCAAACCAAGAGCGAATATAGGTCGGTATGGGCCCGGAATAGTCGAACAGGCCGAGAAAGACGAATGCCAAAACGTAAGCGGGCATGGCCATCGGCAAAAGCAGCGACCAGGAGAAAATGCGTCGACCTGGAAACCGGCAGACCGAGGTCAGCCAGGCAAGGCTGACTCCGAGCACCAGGGTGCCGACCGGCACCCCGAGCACCAGCCACAGGGTGTTTAAGAGCAGCTCCGTCAGCAGGGTCTGCCGCAGGTGAAGCCATAGATCCGGCTGTGGCCAGGCGAAGGATCCGGCCACCACCAAGAGTGGGGTAATGACCAGCAGAGCCACCGTTATCACCAGCAGTCGCCAGCCGTCCAACCAGCCGGCAGACCACTTGAGGGGCCCCGTAAATGGGGCCCCTTTGGTTTTTGTAGATGATAAAGGCATAGCCAGCCTCAATGAAAATGGAGTGTTTTATAGGACCTTATCTGTAGCCGGCCCGGTCCATCAGTTTGATGGCGGCAGCTTGCAGCTCACCGGCCTTGGCCAGATTGATATCGTTGCCCTTGAAGTCTCCCCAGGCCGCCACCTGATCATGAGGCTTTACTTTGGGGTTCACGGGATATTCCAGGTTGGAGTCCGCAAAGAGGTTCTGGGCCTTTTCAGAGGACAGCCATTCCAAGAACTTGGCGGCGGCTGCTTTGTTTTTACTGGCCTTGACCACACCGGCGCCGGAAACGTTCACGTGCACGCCGCCGGTTTTTTGGTTGGGCCAGAAGAGGGCCAGTTTAACGTCCGGGTTCTTTTTCTGCAGGCGTCCAAAATAATAGGTGTTGACCACCGCGACATCACCCTGACCGGCCAGGATCGCTTCCATGGTTTTGGTGTCGTTGGAGAAGGGGGCAGCGGCCAGGTTGGCGACCCAGGACTTAACGACTTCTTCAGTTGCTTGCTCGCCATGTTCGGCCATCAGCATGGCCACCAGCGATTGGTTGTAAACCTTTTTGGAAGTACGCAGCAGGAGGCGGCCTTTCCATTTCTCATCGCCCAGGGCTTCATAGGTGCTTAACTCGGCAGGATTGACACGGTCGGTGCTGTAGACGATGGTCCGGCAGCGCTTGGACAGACCGAACCAGCGGCCCTCGGGATCGCGCAATTCAGCAGGGACATTGGCTGTGAGCACCTTCGAGTCGAGGGGCTGCAACAGACCTTCGGCAGCGGCGTGCCAGAGATTTCCGGCATCGACGGTAATCAGCAGGTCTGCTTTGGTGTTGGCGCCCTCGGACTTCAGGCGTTGCAGCAATGGGCCTGCCTTGTCGGTGGCGTAAGTGATCTTGACGCCTGTTTCCTTGGTGTAGGCGTCAAACAAAGGCTTGATCAGATGTTCTTTACGGGCAGAATAGACCACCAACTCCTCTGATTCGGCGGCAAAGGCGGGGAGTGCTGTCAGAGCGAGCAGCAGAAAGGACAGCAGGCAGCGAAAAGACTTCATGGACAACTCCTTTTTTGAACGTGAAATTGAAAACCGCGTTCAATATGGAAAAGTTGAGTGAATTTGTCAATAAAAAAATAAAGTACACCAGTGCTTGGCTCGGAATGCTGAATTAACGGAAAGGGAAGGAACGCCGATCTAAATTTGGTGTTTAGCAACAGGATAAGTAGCTCTATTGGCTACAGACAACTTTGTTCTGTTTCAAAAAAGATCGGCTGTAAAAACTGGGGACACTCACCATATTTCTTACAAATCACAAGTTCTGAAACACAGAAACCCCGCCTGAATCTCCAGACGGGGTTTTCTCATATTGCATCACCTTTTAGACATGAAAAGCCCGCCAGGCGAACTTGGCGGGGAAGTCTACGGCAACTCTAAAAACGCTACACTAGAAAATAAATCTGAAACACCTTTGTCCTCCGGGGAGGGCGGCTTCTCCTCCATCGGTCCTGTCGCTGACGCGACCCCGGCAGAAGCCTTTCTGCTCTTCCGGAGGGAAGTTGATGGGAAGGAAGCCTAAATTAAGGCAGCCTAGCCGGGAACATCAAATTCTACCTCAATAGTATTTGGTTTGATTGGTGCCGTCAAATGGGTCTGTGTTCCAGATAGCAGGAATTGTAAGAAGCGTAGACAAGCTGCCAACGGTTAGACAGAAATCAATCTAAGACAAAAACCAAGATGGCCCATAAAGGATCACTGGCGGGCCTTATTTATTTCGGCAACGGTCTTGGAATAGGGGCCGGGGGCAAATGGGATAGGCTCTAGTGTTTGATTGACCGAAGGGTTTCGAAATACGCAACCTAAAGTTGTTGAAATTTTTATGATTTTTTATCTTGAAAGTATTGCAATATTTCGAGCGTTGTTTACACTTCGGCTAAATACCTAAAAATTAATAGCTTATTTAATTTTAATACTATGGAGCAGTATGAAGAAAAAAGTTATTGCTGTCGATGATGATGATAATTGCAGATATTTTCTTTCCAGGTTTTTGAGGAAAAAGGGTTATGAGGTGATTTGTTTTGATTCAGGACATTTCTGCGAACTTTATAAGAGTTCGCAACCGCGATGCTCCAAAGAAGATCCTTGTGGTGACTTTTTTCTTACTGACAACCGAATGCCTGGCATAAATGGTTTAATGCTGATTGAACGTCAAAAACACGGTGCCTGCAAGGTACCCATGGAAATGAAGGCCTTGCTTTCAGGTGATTTTACTCCTGATGAGTTAGCTCTGGCCGAGAAGGTTGGTTGCAAAATTTTTCATAAGCCCTATGACATGGACGAGATTTCCGACTGGCTTGATGAACAGGATTCGGCGAACTTCGTGAGCATTAACGAATCAGGGAATATGGATTTTAACCAGGACGATTTGGGGGACGAATAAGGCGGGTGACGCGGTTCTGGGAGATGTGGCCAGAAAGCTAATGAAATAGAAGCTGAAATAAAATTCCCTGATTCGTTATGGTGGAGACGAGTTCTGTGTTGTCTGCAGCCAGTTAAGTTTCGGCAAAGATGGGGCTCAAATTCAAGAAAAGCTTAATGGTTGAGGCCACCTTCGACATGGCAACCTATCTCTGCAACACCGAGAGCCTGCAGCAATTGGTCAGCTTGGTTGACTATCGAATGTATTAGCAAAATAACAGCGTAAACTTTTAGGAATGGGGATGCTTAAGTGAAGTTTTTCAGAGACTACCACCTGTTCTATCATGTTTACTGTAACGGCGGGATTACCAAGGCCGCCAAAGAACTGGCCCTGACCAAGTCAACGGTTAGCCGTGCTGTCGGACGGTTGGAAAAAGAATATAGTTTAAAGCTGTTTCATCGCAACGGCAAGGGATTGATACCGACGCGATTCGGCGATCACCTTTACCAGTATTGCGATAAAATTTTTGAAATCTTCTCTGAGGCGAAAAGATCCGCCACTAAATATAAAACAGATTGCTGCGGAAAGATTGAAATTGCGGCGCCGGTTCTGTTTGGCCAGTCCCTTCTTTCTCCGATCATCGCCCGGTTCTGTGAAAAATTCCCCAAGGCCCAGCTCCATGTCTGCCTGGACAACGACGTGCCGGAAGTCGATTATCCCAACTACGACATCGTCTTCACGCTAAAAAATAGCGTTTGTGACCATTTCATCGTCAAGCAGGTCGGCAGCATCTACACCAAACTTTTCTGGTCGAGAAAGTATACGAAGTTTGACCGCGAAAAAATCAAAAAGAACAATTTCTTGGTTCTTACAACCAGGAAGCCAGAAAACCTCTTCAAGCTGAAGATTCATCAGGAGGACAATAGAGGCCAAGTTAAGGAAATTTTGGTTTCTCCCCAAATTGTCAGTAACGATTCTAAAGTGATTAAGGAGGCCGTGATTAAGGGCCTTGGCATAGGGGTTCTGCCAGGCCACGAAGTTGCGGAAGAATTGCGGAGCGGCGAACTAGAGGAAGCCTTTGGCAGTCACTATGTCTATCATGACGATGTGTATGCAGTATATTCCAGTTTTTTGATGATGCCCAAGTTGTTCACTGCCTTTCTCGACTTCGTTATGGTCGAGCTCGCTATCGACCTTCAGATTAGAAAGGATGCTTATTTGCGCTAGAAGGCCTATATCGGAAAACCTGCAGAAAGAAATGGACAGTTTGGTGTAGATTGGCTGTCAACTTGAAGTAAATTCTGCTATACGTTAATTTTGTTCTGTAATTTAGCTAGTTAAGTGTTGTTTTTTTAGAGGGGAAAAGAGGGGTTCTCTCCACATTTCCAATAAATCACGAACCCTGAGACATCGACGGTCCAACCTTTTTTTAATAGGTTGGACCGTCTTGTTTTTTGTCCAAAATTGATTCTCAGATTATCTAGGATTTATAAGGTGGTGAGAGATATGAGGTGGGATGAAGCAAAGAAATGTTTTTATTCAAAAAAAGTACCCTGAGCAAAAAGGAACCCCCCAAAAAGAAATTCCAGCTCGGGTGCACCCGGCGGGATTTTCTTCTGGTATCGATAAATACTTGGCGCGCCCGGTAGGAGTCGAACCCACAACCCCCAGATCCGAAGTCTGGTGCTCTATCCAGTTGAGCTACGGACGCACAAAGAATTCAGGTGTTTTAGCGGATGATGGAGCGATTAATCAGTGCAGCGCTACTGTACAGCATAATTGAAATCACGATTTTTTATATTCGATGCCATAAGCCTTCAACTTGCGGTGCAGGTTGGATCGTTCCATTTCGATGGCTTCGGCGGTTCGGGAAATGTTGCCCTCGAATTCCGTCAGTTTTTGACGGATAAAGTCTTTTTCGAACTGTTCCCGGGCTTCCTTGAGGGTGCTTGCCGAACTGGCCACCGTTGAGTTTGCCGTGGTCCCGAGTATCGCTTCGGGAAGGTGGTCACGGGTAATGGTGTCGTTCTGGACCATGATTACCAGCCGTTCGACGAGATTTTTAAGCTCGCGGACGTTACCCGGCCAGTTGTAGTTCATCATGGCGTCGAGGGCGGCCTGTTCCATGGTTTTGGTGGGGCGCCCTTCCTGGCTGCAGAAGTGGGTCAGAAAGTGCTGGACCAGCAGGGGAATGTCCTCACGCCTTTCCCGCAGCGGCGGGACGTGAAAGGGCAGAACATTGAGCCGGTAGTAGAGATCCTGGCGGAAGTTGCCGTTTTCGATCTCTTCTTCCAGATCCTTGTTGGTGGCGGCGATGACCCGAACGTCGACCTCGATGGTGCGACTGCCGCCGACCCGCTCGAATTTGCGTTCCTGCAGGATACGCAGGATCTTGGCTTGAGTCTTCAGGCTCATGTCGCCGATTTCATCGAGAAACAGAGTGCCTTCGTTGGCCTGGTCGAATTTTCCCTTGCGCATCGCCGTGGCACCGGTGAAGGCACCCTTTTCGTGGCCGAACAACTCCGATTCGATAAGTTCCTCGGGAATGGCGGCACAGTTCACTTCGACAAAAGGTTTGCCTCTGCGTTTCGACAGATTATGGGTGGCGCGGGCCACCAGTTCCTTGCCGGTGCCGTTTTCGCCAGTGATCAGCACCCAGCCCGAGGTCGGTGCGGCGATGGCGATCTGCTCTTTTAAGGAGGAGATCGTTTCACTCTCGCCGATCATGTCGCGATCCTTGGCCATTTTTTCCTTGAGGGACCGGTTTTCTTCAACCAGTTGGCCGACCTTGAAGGCGTTTTCAATGCAGAGCAGAACCTTTTCCAGTGACAGGGGCTTTTCAATAAAGTCGTATGCGCCGAGCTTGGTGGCCTTGACCGCGGTTTCGATGGTGCCGTGACCGCTCATCATGATGACCAACTGTTCGGGGAAGTCCTCGCGGATCAGGCGCAGGGTTTCAAGGCCGTCAATTCCCGGCAGCCAGATGTCGAGCAGAATCAGGTCCGGACTCTCTTCCCGCAACAGGGTCAGGCCGTCTTCGCCGCTTTCGGCAAAGACCGCGCGGTAGCCTTCGTCCTGCAAAATTCCTTTAAGGCTTTCGCGAATACTCTGTTCATCGTCAATGACTAATATGCTTTTCATTCATGTTCCCTAGGTTAGTTTCTGTCTGGGAACGGCCCCTTTTCGCAATCTCTGCGTCAATCTACGGCCTTGCGTGTGCGGCGTACCGGTGTACGCCTCCGTGCAAGGCCTTGATTTCCTTGACCTAGCAAAAAGTTGCTCGTTTCCAAATCAGAAACTCAGCAATGTTCATCCGGAGTTTCAGGATGAATATCAGGTTAGTGAGCTGCGGTCGCTGGTCACCGGCAGTTCGACGATAAACCGGGTGCCGTGCGGCTGGTTGTCTTTGACCCGGATGTAGCCGTTGTGATCGGAAATGACACTTGAGACGATCGCAAGGCCGAGACCGGTACCGGTCTTTTTCGTGGAAAAATAGGGTTCAAACAGCCGTGGTTTGTCTTCGGCGGTGATGCCGCAGCCATCGTCAGCCACGGTAAAAGAAGCGATTTGCAACTCGTCATTGAAACTTGTTTCGATAGTAATATGCCCATCGGGTTCGATGGCGCCGACGGCGTTGTCGAGTAGATTGATTACCACTCGCTTGATCTGGTCACGGTCGAGATTAAAGACCGGAAGATGTTCGTCGGCCTGGAACTCAAAAGAGATGTTCTTGTGTCCTTCCTGGTACAGTACCAGGGCCTCGGCGATGATTTCGTTCAGATTGTTAGGGGTTGGCTTGCTGGCCGGCATGCGGGCAAAGCTGGAGAATTCGTTGACCAGGTTCTTCAGCTCGTCGACCTGTTTTACGATCATCATGGTGCATTCGTCGAAGACTGTATCATCGCTGGTAAAGCGATCCAGGTACCGGCGCCGCAGGCGTTGAGCGCTTAGCTGAATGGGGGTCAGGGGGTTTTTGATTTCATGGGCGATGCGTCGCGCCACCTCGCGCCAGGCGGCCATGCGCTGGGCACGGATCAACTCAGTCAGATCGTCAAATACGACCACCGTACCCATGAATTCACCGTTTTCGTCCCGTAGGGTCGTCAGGTTGACCAACAGGGTCAGTTTCGTATCGGGCAAATCTATGCTGACCTGTTTGCGAATCGAGTCCTTGCCCGATTGGGCCAGGAGAAGACGCAGTTCCTTGATCATGGGAAGGTGTTCGTTCTTGATGACTTCACGGAAGTTTTTGCCCAAAACTTTGCCGGTATTGATTTTAAGAAGCTTTTCCGCCGATTTATTGATGGTCGTCAGGTTGCCCCGCCGATCGACCGAGATGACGCCGGCGGTAACGTTCTTGAGGATGATTTCCATGTAGCGGCGACGCTGTTCCAGCTCAAGGTTCGATACCTGTAATTCGCGATTGGCCTGGCGGATACTTTCCTGTCCTTTGCGAAGATCAGCCGTCATCTTGTTAAAAGCTTCAACCAGGAGAGCCATTTCATCATCGCTTTGAATGGCAATTTGCACATCGAGGTCGCCTTCGGCGACCCGGTTGCTGGCGAGCGCCAGTTCCTGAATCGGGACGGTGATACCCCGGGCCAGATGAAATCCGAACCAGGTGGCCAGAAAAATAATAACCAGGGCGATCAGCAGCAGGACCAGAACGTAGCCTTTTTGAATCTTTCCTTTCAGCAGTTTGGTCGCTTTGTACTGTTCGAAAGAGGAGGAAATTTCCTCCATTTTGCTGACCAGCGAATACGGAACGTAGTAATTAACTACCACCACCCCGACGACGTCATTAGGGTTCCAGTTGGAAAAAACCGGTACGATACCGCGAATCAGGTCGGCCTTTCCCATGCGGGTGATAAGGGTGCGGCTGCTGCCTTGCAGAGCTTCGCGGATAGTATCCGAGTCGGGGTCGGTGAATTCGGTATCGGGAATTTGCGGGTTGGAGGCGCGAACCAATTCTTCGTGGGTTGCAGAGAAGACTTCAACCACCCCGAGATTGTATTCCTGTTGTTTCTGCTCAATCAATGCCGCCAAAAACGGCAGATTGGTCTCATTCAGCAGTTTCTGCTCTTTGACAATGCGTGAAATTTGATCCGCATAATAGAGGGCATTGGTAGCCGAGTTTTTGTAGTAGGTCTGAGCGACGGCGAGAGATTCTTCAAGGGACGATTCGATCTCGGCATTAAACCAGTTTTCAATGGTGCTGGAAATGATGCCCGCCGCCACAAAAAACAATAGCATGGTCGGCACCAGAGAGAGAGCGACAAAAGCCACGACCAGCTTGGTGCGCAGCCGTGCCCCAGGGAGGTGTCGTCGTCGCTCAACCAACAATTTAAACAGGTTGCGAACGACCAGAAATAAAATCAGGATGATCAACAGAATATTGATGTTGATCAGGGCCAGGACCAGAATGCTTTGGGAAAGGGGCAGGCGGGCGGAAATTTCGAACAATTCGTGTTCGTATCGCCCCAGCACCACCAACAACAGGGTAACCAGTCCTGCAATCAGCCATTCGCGACGGCGTTTACGTTGCTCTTTATTTCTCTTCGGAGGGCTTTCGTTAGCGGGTTTCATAGCTCTCTTGGAATGAGTAAATAGCCAATTCTAGGACATTTATTGGCCGAATTGCAAGGTTTAACCCGGATTATTCATGAAGGAATCTGCTGCAATCGCTAACTGCACGCCATCTCAGGCCGTGCTCGCTCCTTGCGCTTCGACGTACTGCAAGTACGTCTGCAGAGCAAGTCCCTGTGCTTGGCCTGATCTGACGCACATTTGGCGGTTTCGCGACGAAGCCTCATGAATAAACTGGGCTAAGGAAACTGTCGCCGGGTAAAAAAAAAGCAGCCCGAGGGCTGCTTTTTTCTAAGTGGTTTTTGTTTTAAGAGAACGCCATGTCGGGAGCAAAAGATCGCTGGCCGGCAACGGCCCGAGTCTTTTTCTGTGGGCTTTCGCCCAATTCTACCAACTGCCAGCAGTCCGGAGAGGCCAGAATCTTTTCCACGGTCTGGTGGTTGATGTCGTGACCGGCTTTGTAGGCCTTGATATGGCCGAGGATCGGATAACCTACCAGGCTGAAGTCGCCGATGGCATCGAGGATTTTATGGCGGACGAATTCATCGCTGAAGCGTAACCCCTCGGGGTTGAGGATGCTGTCTTCCCCAATGACAACGGCATTTTCCAGAGAGCCGCCGCGGGCCAAGCCGTTCGCTTTGAGATACTCGACCTCATGCAGAAAGCCGAAGGTCCGGGCTGGGGCCAAATCTTTCGCGAAGAGGTTCTCTGAAACCTTGACCGCACGGTGTTGCAGGGAAATACAGGGGTGATCGAAGGCGATATCGTAGGAGATGCGAAAGAAACGCGAAGGAATCAGGGTAACGCGTTTTTCGCCGTCGACCACGGTGATCGGCTTGCGGATCGCCAAATATTTTCGGTTGGCAGCCAGTTGACGTGTTCCGCAGTCCTGCAGCAGGGCGATAAAAGGAGCGGCGCTGCCATCCATGATCGGTACTTCCGGTCCGTCGATGTCAATGTGAAGATTGTCGATGCCGCAGGCCGCAAGAGCTGCCATTAAATGTTCAACGGTTGAAACCGACAGGCCGCCTTTGCCAATGACGGTCGCCATGCGGGTGTCGACCACGTTCGCAGAGGACGCTTCAATGGATACGATGCGATCGCCTTCGCTGCGGTGGAAAATAATACCGGTGTTCGCTTCGGCAGGACGCAGAGACATGGTGATCTCTTGCCCCGAGTGAAGGCCGATTCCGGAAATCTTGACGGGTTTTTGCAGGGTTTTTTGGTAAATCATGATGAAAGGGTGTCCTCCCTCGATTAAAAACAAAAAGCATAACGCGTGTTGCATATAAGTTAATGCAAAGAACTTGCCACTTTACGGAATCTTTTCAACATGCTGTAATTATTAGGTTTGTGTTAGGCAGGGGGGCGGAAGGAAATGAGAATTGTGGTTATTTAGACCGCTGCGTGTGTTATTTACAACACAAAGAATTACAGGCGGCCGGAGCGTAAAATACCGATGGCCAACCATAGGCCGAGAACCGCCGCGATAGAATAACCCAGGATGCCGAGGGCTGGAAACCCGAAGAGCAACGGGCCCTTGTCGGTCTGCATAACGATGGAGGAGCCGATAATCAGGGCGGCGATCAGCAGGCTGAAAGAAAGTCGATTGCTCGATTTGTCCAGATCGGTGATGAGTCGTTCGAGGCCGCGGTGCTCAAGGTCGATTTTGAATTTATTGCGGTTGATCCGGGTGATGAATTCCTTCAGGTCATCGGGTAGCGCTTTTAACAGCGAGCCGTAGGACTGCATCATTCGCATTCCCTCCCGGCCCAGGTTGGCAGGTCCGGCTTTTTCCTGCAATAGACGGGTCATGAAAGGTTTGAGATGGCCCACCATGTTGAACTCGGGGTCGAGTTGGCGGCCAATGCCCTCCATGGTGATCAAGGTTTTGGCCAGCAGCATCAGGTCGGGAGAAAAGGGTATGCGAAACTGGATCAGGATTTCTACGAATTCAATCAGCAGGCGTCCCGCTCGAATTTCTTGAAGCGGCACCTCGTAATAGTCATCGACAAAGTCACTGACGGCCTTTTTCAATTCGGGCCGGCGAATTTCCTCTGTTAAGTCACCGGAGTAGAGCAGAATGGCCACCAGCCGCTCCACATCTCTTTGCAATACCGCGGTCAGCAGCTCGGCAAGGCGGAATGTCAATTCCCTGTCGAGGCGCCCGATCATTCCATAGTCGATAAAGCAGACGACATTGTTCGGCAAAACAAAGATGTTGCCGGGGTGGGGGTCGCCATGAAACAGGCCGTGCACCAGAACCTGGTGCAAGATGGCGTTGGCGCCGTTAGAAGCGATAATCTTGAGGTCGTAGTTCGCTTCCCGCAGCTGATTGAAGTTGGACACCTTTATTCCATCGACATATTCCAGGGTCAGGACCGTTTCACCGCTATAGTCCGGATAGGTTTTAGGGGTATAAACCGTGGCATCCTGGAAGAAATTTTCCCGAAACCGGTCGATGGTGTGGCGTTCCCGGTTGAAGTTCATCTCCCGCTCAATGGTGCGGCGAAATTCTTTTACCAGGGCAGTGGGATTGAGGATCGTGCCGCTGCTCAGGTGGCGCTCGACCAGATAAGCAAGCCCCTGCAGAATATCAATATCTGTTTCGATGATCCGGGCGATGTCCGGCCGCCGCACCTTGATGACCACCTCTTCGCCACTGTGAAGTTTGCCACGATGGACCTGGGCGATGGAGGCGGCGGCCAGGGGGGTAAAGGAGAACTCGGCATACAGAGTTTCCACCGATTGGCCAAATTCGCTCTCGATGACTTCCCGGATGGCGTTTGCCGGAACCATCGGAACCTTGTCCTGCAGTTTGCCCAATTCCCGGGTGTATTCCACCGACAGAATGTCGGGACGGGTAGAAAGGAGTTGACCGAGTTTGATAAAGGTCGGCCCCAGCTCTTCAAGGGCCAGCCTTAACCGATGGGGAGCGGTCAGTTGCTCGAGTTCCTTGCGCGCACCACCGCGACCGATAAGTTGTTTGCCCCGGTGCAGGTAGTGGTGGATGTTGAGTTGTTCAATGATGTGACCGAAGCCGTACTTGATGAGAACGCCGAGAACCTGACGATAGCGGCGCAACGAACGAATATTGCGGTTGATCCGCGAAAAGATCTGCATGGTTGCTATCGATTCCGGTAAGGGCCGATCATTCGGCTTACTTCAGGCGTTTTTCCAGCTCTTCAATGCGTTTGACCAATTGCTCGAATTCTTCCCTGTTTACCAGACCGAAACGCGTCACCGATTTTTGCAGTTCCTCCCGGGCGACTTCCTCCAGCCTTTGTTGCTGGCCACTTACGGTCTCCTTGATTTTGTCCAACAGTTCCTGGCCCTTTTCTTCGCTGAGATCGAAATGGCGCTGCAACTCACCCACCAGTTCTTCAGCTTTTTTCTGACTCAGAGCCAGAGCTCCAATACCGGCCATCAGGGTTTTTTCGATAAGATCATTCATGCGTGTTCTCCTATAGATCAGCAATGATTCTAGGTACTTTCAATAATAACACAGAGGGCTGCCGCTGCAAAATTATTCTAACAGTTGACGGACTTTTGGCAGTAATTGACGGGTAGCGATTTCGCCAGCCTTGATGGATTCTTGAGCGCGGTGAAAGTCGAGCAGGCTGATGTTGTTAAAACTGGGTCGAATCAGCAGGTCGATGGCCTCTTTCTCGAGGCGTAGATCATTGATCTGGTTTTCCATGATGGCGACGCTGCGGGAACAGACCCTGAAAATTCCGGGGGACCGGTGTTGGGGGTATTTTTGTGGCTGTGCGGTGTCGGCCGAATTCTGTGGCTGTTTGTTGTTCTGCCAAATATCGTGAAATAGATTCTCGAGTTGGGTGCTGGTAAAGAATTTTCGAAGGGTTTTGTGCGTTTTTTTGGGCTTCTTGAAAAGGGTTCTCGCGCCTGTTGATTGAGATCCTGTCAGCGTAGGAATCGCGCTGACACCAATCACTCGTTGGGCACCCATGCGGTAGGCTACGTCAGCCGGAACCGGATTGCACAAACCGCCATCCACCAGAAAACGGTCGTTCCAGGCTACGGGAGTAAAGATGCCGGGAAAGGCTATGGCTGCGTTCAGTCCATCTAAAAGACTGCCTTGGTGTAGAACCAAGGCTTCTCCCGATTCGATATCGGTGGCCGTTACCGCCAGGGGTATGGAAAGTTCTTCAAATGTTTTAACTGGCAACAATTCGGCCATAAACTCGACGACTTTGCCACCGTCCAATAGACCCGAGGTGGGCAGGGTAGGAGAGAGCAGACGGGCCAGAGCTCGCCAGTCGAGATCACAAAGGGTCTTCTCCATTTGTTGAACCGGAACGCCGGCAGCGTAGAGTGCACCAATAAATGCACCGATTGAGGTCCCGGCGATACAGGTAATGGGGATGGCGGCTTCTTCAAGTACCTTCAGCACACCGATGTGTGCCAGGCCTCGGGCAGCGCCGCTGCCCAGTGCCAGTCCGATGCTGGTTTTGACTGTATCCATGGAACGCCTTGTATGAATGGTAGAGAAGGCAGAACCGAAAGACTGTTGTTGCTAATTATACGGGCAATGAAAGGCCTGACAAGGTAAAAGACTTTCCAGGGGCTGCCAGGGCATCCATGATTCAGCTGCAAATGCGGCTGATTGGCTATATCGCTGAACCTTTTGGGCCCATCACTACATCTATGAATCGATAAAGGAGCTGAAACCTCTTTTCTATCTTCCGGTTTTAGCTTTGTTCCGTATAGTTCGGCAGGCTCTCAGGGGCGAGACATTTCTAGAATGGAGTCCCAGGAAGGCAAAGGCTGCTCAGCCCAGATCGTTTTTGTCAGGGTTTCGGCCTGCTGAGGATCAGCGCAATGGCGATGGCAACAACGCAATAAATCTTGATGCAGCTCCTGCAGGTCTGTCAGATAACGCTGAACGATGGCCGAAATAATTTGATCCTCGACGGGCAGGGAGGTAGACGTTTTGCCGGCGGCGGCGCAGAGCAGCAGGGCACGGGCGGCATCCAGCCCTTCGACCTCCAACCGGTTCTGTTTCTTGTCGATCAGTTCAATCCGGCCGAAAAATTCAGAACCACGGGTCAGTGGCGGCGTAAAGCTGTAATCACAAAGTTTCGGCCGGTAATAGTCGTAAAGGTAGTGATCGGGAAAGACCGGAATTCCATCCACAAAAACATCCCGGGTAATTGTTTTTGCCAATTCTCTAGGGTCGGTATCAACGGTTCCCACTGCAATGGTTTCATAACCTTCGGCCCAGGCCCCCGCGGCCAGGGAAGAAAGATCGCTGCCGAGCCAGAGAGCCAGTTCCCGCTCGAAGGCACGCTGGCGGGTGGTTTCCGATGTTTCGTCGGCCATGGCCCTTTGCAGTTGATCCAAAACATTGGTGGGCGGCAGGGGCAAGCCGCTGCGAAGCACTTCTTTTTGTAATAAAGTCCGGCGGGGCAAAGGACGGCCGTCTCCGAGCAATTGCCAAAACGCCTGACCGAGCGCAGACCGGGTAAAAGCGAAGATCGCCTCGGTATAGTGTTCCGGCCAGGTGTGCGGTTCCGGCAGGCAGAGAGAACCGTTCTGCAGAAAGCCCAGGAGCGGGTCGGGAAGATGCAGAGCCAGGGACAAAATTGCCGGATGCTGGGAATTCAACCAGCGCCATTCAACGGAGCGAATATTATCGCCGTGGGTGAGGGACGTCATGCAGTCATCATCCTGCGATTTTTTAATGCGCAGGATAATATCTTCGTCCGTCTCGGCAGAAAGTTGTTCCAGGGTGAATTGTTTTTGAATCAGTTCAAGGGCGGTTAGCCCGTAGTTGCTGGCCAGCCAGCCGCCTGGCAGGCGCAGTTCGATGGTAGCATCGGCGGCGGCCAGACCCAACAGGTGCAGCAGCTGCCAGATCCAGGTTGGTGTAGCTACGGGCAGGCGAAACCGGCGGTTGGGCCAGGACCGGCGCAACAGGGCCAGGAAATGATTGCGCCGTTCGGGGGACGGTAATCGCTGATCGGCCAGAGTGCCATTGATATGCCTGGGGACAAAACTCTCCGGGGCTTGCCAGAGGGATACGGTCTGTTGGATGGCCGGTTGGCCGCACAAGTTGCGTTGCAGGGCCAGGCCAGCCAGCAATGGTGCCGAAGCGAATTCCAGGGCAGGTTCAACTGTTTTATAGGCGCGATCAGGGTTAAGCAGCAGGGTAACGGGGGTGGCTGGAACCGGGAAGGGCGGCGCGCACCCCCCCAGACGGCGGTGTTCCTGCTCCAACAAAAGGTCAAAAGCCTGGCAGCAGCGTTGCAGGTCGCTGGCCGGTCGCAACTGGGTCAGACGACGAAACAACAGGTGATAGCGAACCGCGACCGATTCCGGCAGTGCCAGTTCCGACTCGCTCATGGCCAGGGAAAGTCGCATGCCGGGAGGCAAGATCGGCAGGACTCGGCGAATTTCTTCTTCCAGCAGGTGGGGTTGGATCTCGGTGGGCAGCAGATTGTAATGACTCAGGGCCAGCAGCCGGACAAAGGTCAGGAAGCCTTTGTCGATGGCCAATTGTCCCGGAACGTCTCCCTTGGTCAGACGCCCCTCGCTGCGGGCGATGCGGTAATGTTCATTTAACAGGGGTTCCGCCGCCAACAAGGTGGTACGCCACATGTTGGCAAGATAACAGGCCGAGAGTTCCGGTGGCGGCACCGCGGCTAGCACCGCCAGCAGTTTGATCTCCTCCAAAAGGAGTTGCAGCACCTCTTGAAAATCGCGGGCATCGGCTTTTGCCCCTTTGATCAGGGGCAATTGCTTTCTTAATCGGGGAGGGTTTTCATCGTCCCAGAAAGAGACTTCGTTGCGGGTCCAGGTAATGAAGTAGCGTAGACCTAATGCCTGGGCGCAGTAATGTCCCATTTCCATTGCAGCCGCATCGTTTTCCTCGGGGAAAAGAACGACCCCGCCGGCCATGCAGCTGTCGCGATTGATCCAGAACAGCAGGGGGGGACGCAGTTCGCCAATGGCGGTCAACAAAGACGGAAAGGTCTCGACTTTGCGCAGGGGAGTACGGCCGCGGCTGATGAGACTTTCCGCCCAGTGGCTCAGCTGGTTGGTAAGCTGCTGCAGGGTATCGGGATCGATGGATGCTGGGGTTACAGGAACCATGCACTGACAGCTCTTGGTAAAAAATTAAGAAAAAAGCTCGCCGTTGTCGGCTGCTTGAGGCAGACGTTGCAAGTGACGATAGGCGAGATCGGTAGCGGTACGACCGCGAGGTGTACGGTTGAGGTAACCCTGCTGCAAAAGGTAGGGTTCGATGACATCCTCGATCGTGTCCTTTTCCTCCCCGACTGCCGCGGCCAGGGTTTCGACTCCGACCGGGCCACCGCCGAATTTGTCGATGATCGTCAGCAGAATCATGCGGTCCATTTGGTCGAGGCCGCAGCCATCAACTTCCAGGCGGGTCAAAGACATGTCGGCGATTTCGCGAGTGATCGTACCGTCGCCTTTGACCTCGGCGAAATCCCGTACCCGGCGCAACAGGCGGTTGGCGATACGGGGGGTGCCTCGACTACGCCGGGCGACCTCCATTTCGCCATTTTGGGCAACCGGCACACCAAGGATGCCGGCGCTGCGCCGCACAATGGTGGCCAGATCCTCGGCGGTGTAGAATTCCAGGCGGCAGATGACGCCAAAGCGGTCTCGAAGCGGCGATGAAAGCAAGCCCGCCCGGGTGGTGGCCCCAACCAGGGTAAAACGGGGAATGTCGAGCTTGATGGTGCGGGCCGACGGGCCCTGACCGATGATGATGTCGAGCTGGTAATCCTCCATGGCCGGATAGAGAATTTCTTCTACTACCGGCGAAAGGCGATGGATTTCGTCGATAAACAGCACATCGCCTTCTTCAAGGTTGGTCAGAATAGCCGCCAGGTCACCCGGTTTCTCGATCACCGGGCCGGAGGTGCTTTTGATGTTCACCCCCATCTCGCTGGCGATGATGTTGGCCAGGGTCGTCTTGCCGAGACCCGGAGGACCGAAGAAAAGAACGTGGTCCAGCGTCTCCTGGCGGGCGCGGGCCGCATCGATAAAGACCTGCAGGTTGTCCTTGGCTTTGATCTGGCCGATATATTCCTTGAGGGTGCGCGGCCGCAGCGAAGCTTCGAAACGGTCTTCGTCACCGAGTTCGCCGCTGATCAGTCGCTCGCTCATATTCCCTCCTTGCCGTATAGCCGTAAATAAAAATGGTACCCGCTTCAGATCCTGACCGATGGGTATCGATCCTATTCAGCCTGTTCAGCGCATCAGAATCTTCAATGCCGCTTTGAGGGTCTCTTCCAGAGAGGCCCCGGGGGCGATTTCCAAATTGTCGAGAGCTTTTTTCGATAGATTCTCTTTGTAACCGAGATTGACCAGCGCTGACAAGGCATCTTCCCGTTGGGTTCCGGCCTTTTTGACCGGTGCTTCCCCCGCGGCAGTCGTTTCAATTGTGCCCTGAGGTATCTTTTCCTTCAGCTCCAATACCAGTCGTTCAGCGGTTTTTTTACCGATTCCCGGCAGACTTGAAAGCTGTTTGACGTTTCCCTGGATCAGGGCGCTCTTCAAGTCGTTAACGGGAATATTGGACAAGATGTTGAGAGCCAGCTTGGGGCCGACCCCTGAGATGGTCAGCAGCAGGACGAACATCTCTTTTTCTTCCAGAGTCAGAAATCCGAACAGCGAAATCGCATCTTCCCGCACGTGGGTGTGTACATGGAGGCGTACGGCACCCTCTTCCGGCAAAGAATAGAAAGAGGAGAGAGGGATAAGCAGGCGATAGCCGACACCGTTGACGTCGACGATGATCTGGTTGACCGATTTATGAACGATGTTGCCGCTGAGCAGGGCGATCAAGGTAGACTCCAGACAATATTCGGGTTAAGAGCGTTTGAGTTGGGTAATCCGGGCGCTGTGCGCGTGGCAGATAGCGACGGCCAAAGCATCCGAAGCATCTTCCTGGGCGATCTCCGGCAGATTGAGCAGCATGCGGACCATCTCCTGGACCTGCCGTTTTTCAGCCCGGCCATAGCCGACCACCGCATTTTTTACTTCGATGGCGGTGTATTCCGCCACGCACAGGTTGGCGTTGACGCCGGCCAGCATGGCGGCGCCCCGGGCATGCCCCAACTTGAGAGCCGACTGGGCATTTTTAGCTACAAATATCTGTTCGATAGCGACCGCATCGGGAGCATAGTCGGTAATCACTTGTTCCAGGTCCTGATAGATCACCTTCAGACGGTTCGCCAACTCGTCGCTGCTGCGAGTCGTGATGGCGCCGTTGTCGATATGCAGCAAGCGGTTTCCGCGTTTTTCGATAATGCCGTAGCCGGTGATTCGTGAACCGGGGTCGATTCCCAGAATGCGCATGGATCCTGCCTTCGCCCTGTTGGCTGGATAATCCGGATTAAAAAACGGGCGGCACCGGTCCCGAAGACCCAGGTCGCCGCCCGTATTCGAATTGCCGAATCAACCCATGAAGTTGGCGAGCTCTTCCTCGGAGATGTCGAAGTTGGCGTAGACGTTCTGTACGTCGTCATTGTCTTCCAGCTTGTCCATCATCTTCAGCATCTGCTCGGCCTGTTTGCCTTCGAGTTGCACGGTGGTCTGGGGAATCATGGTGACCTCCGCCGATTGCCACTGTAATCCCTGGGCGGCCAGGGCGTCGCGCACCTCGATAAAGGTAGTGGGGTCGGTGATGATTTCATAACCGCTGCCCTCGTCCTTGACGTCTTCGGCACCGGCTTCGAGGGCGACTTCGAACAGAGTATCGAAATCCTGTTCCTGGTCGAAGACGATCAATCCCTTGCGGTCAAAGAGAAAAGCCACTGAGCCGCTGACTCCGAGACTGCCGTTGTGCTTGTTGAAGATATAGCGAACATCGGCCACGGTGCGAGTCCGGTTGTCGGTCATGAACTCGACAATTACCGCCGCGCCGCCGGGTCCGTAACCCTCAAAAGAACCTTCTTCGTAATTGACCCCGTCAAGATCGCCGCTGCCTTTTTTGATAGCCCGCTCGATGGTGTCTTTGGGCATGTTGCCGGCTTTGGCCTTGTCGACGGCGGTGCGCAGGCGCGGATTCGCATCAAGATCGGCCCCGCCGAGCTTGGCGGCTACGGTGATTTCTTTGATCAGTTTGGTAAATATTTTGCCACGCTTGGCATCCTGAGCACCTTTGCGATGCTTGATGTTAGCCCACTTACTGTGTCCTGCCATGGAACTGTTCTCCTTGTACGGTTATTCTTATGCCGCCAGGAGAGTGTCGGACAATCTCCTGATACGGCTGAAAAAGTTGCTCATCATAGCACGGTAAAGCGCAGAGCGACAAGCTTCTTGCCCGGTTTGCAAGGCCTTTAGTAGACCGGTTTAAAGTCGAATTGATGCTGGGATTTGATGAACCGGACCGTGCGGCTCTTGGAGCGCATGACGATGGAGTGGGTTTCGGCTCCGCCGGAATAGTAACGGACCCCCCGCAGCAGTTCGCCGTTGGTCACTCCGGTGGCGGCAAAGAAGATGTCGCCGCTGGCCATATCCTCGGCGGTATAGATACGATCGAAGTCGTCGATACCCATGCTTTTGGCGCGGGTCTTTTCCTCGTCGCTCATGAAGACCAGACGGCCCTGCATGTCGCCTCCCATGCACTTAAGTGCGGCCGCGGCCAGTACCCCTTCCGGGGCGCCGCCGATACCGATCATCATGTCGACGCCGCTGTCGGCCACGGTAGCGGCAATGGCGGGGGCGACGTCACCATCGGAGATGAGATGAATGCGGGCACCGGCCTGACGTACTTCGTTGATAATCTTTTCATGCCGGGGGCGGTCGAGAACGACCACCGTCAGGTCTTCGACGTAACAATTTTTGGCTTCCGCCACCCGTTTGAGATTTTCTCTGGGCGGAGCGGTAATATCGATGGCACCGTAGGCGGATGGGCCGACGGCAATTTTATCCATATACATATCGGGGGCATGGAGAAAACCGCCGCGGGGAGCCAGGGCGATGGTGGTGATGGCGCCGGCCGTGCCTTTGGCGCAGATGATAGTACCCTCTAAAGGGTCGACGGCGATATCAACCTCGGGGGCACCCTCGTTGCCCACCTTCTCACCGATGTAGAGCATCGGGGCTTCGTCCATTTCACCTTCGCCGATGACGACCGTGCCGTTGATATCGATCGAATCCAGGGTGCGCCGCATAGCTTCCGTAGCGGCACCGTCGGCGTTGTTTTTATCCCCTTTGCCGACCCAGCGGCCACAGGCCAGAGCCGCCGCTTCGGTGACTCTTACCAGTTCCAGTGCAAGATTGCGATCCATGGTACGTTGCCCTCCTTCGATGTAAAAATTAGGTGGTTTCAGTCGGCGCTCATCATGCCACGATTTACCTTCGAAAACAAGTTGCCCGATGAAAGACCTGTTGAGGTATATTTAGAAGCAGCAAAAGAACGGAATTGCTGGCCGTTTCAATAGTAAGCGGAGGTGAAATGAGTGTTTTTTATGTCTGGGCGCACCGGGGAGCTTCGGCCCTGGCACCGGAAAATACCCTGACCGCTTTTCGGGAAGCCGAGACCGCCGGTGCCGATGGGGTGGAACTTGATGTGCAATTGAGTCACGACGGAGTGCCGGTGGTGCTGCACGATGAGACTCTCGATCGCACCAGTAACGGTCGCGGGTCCGTTGCTAAACTGACCCTGGAGGAACTCCAGGAGCTGGATGCCGGTTCCTGGTTCGGTTCCGCCTTTGCCGGTGAGAAGATACCGCCTCTCGAGAAAGTCTTGCAATGGGGCGGCAGTCGAATACGCTTCAACGTTGAGATCAAAGATTCTGCGGCCGCCCGGGCAGTGCTGGATTTGTCCTTTTCGTTTCCGCAGGCTTCCATCGTCGTATCTTCTTTTGATCATGGCCTGCTGCACCGGCTGCGCAGTCTCGCGCCGCAGCTGCCTTTGGCTTTTTTGTGGGAACAGCCGGATTGGGCGGCAGCGGTGGACAGGGCGACGTCCTGCTCTGCGGAAAGTTTCAATCCCCGCTACGATATTCTGTCCGCTGAACTGGTCGCCGCCTGTCATCGGCGGGGGCTGGCTGTTTACGTCTGGACCGTCGATTTTCCGTCAGAGCTCGAGCAGTGTCGGCAATTGGGTGTCGATGGCGTTTTTTGCAACGATCCGGCGCAGGTTTTGGCTTGGTTGAAAAGCCTGGATCAGGGAAGGGGACACAGCAGGTTTTGACATGTCGCCGCTGGTTGGTAAAGTTGTCTGCATTCGTAAAATGTTTACAACGAGATTCCGACAGCTTGGGGTGACTACCAATGGCCAGTTTTTCCAATACGCTAAAGTCGATAGTTTTTGATCTGGACGGCACCCTTTACGTCAACGATGGGGTTCGTGATGAAATCGAACAGGTCGCTTGCGAGTTGGTGGCTTCAGGACGCGGTTTGACCACTCAGCAGGGGTGTGAGGTGGTGCGCAGTACCCGTCAAAAGCTGACGGAACAGATGGGCTGCGAGCCGGCGCTAAGTCTGGTTTGCACTGAGCTCGGCATCGATCTGTCGGAATTTCACCAGGCCCTGCAGGACCGGGTTCGTCCCGAAAATCACCTGAACTACGACACGGCTCTGCAACATCTCCTTGCCAGTCTTGCCGAACGATACAGCCTGTTTATTTATTCCAACAATAACTATCCCCTGGTGCAAAAAATCCTCGCGGTTCTGGGTGTCGAATACCTGTTTACGCGGATTTATACCATTGAGTTCTGCTGGCGCCCAAAGCCCGACAGCGAAGCATTGGATCAGGTTCTAAACGATATCGGCGGACCGCCGGAAAGCTTCCTGTTTGTCGGCGATCGCCAACACATCGATCTGTTGCCTCCTGCGGAAAGAGGTATTTCAACTCTTCTGGTGCGGCAGGTTGCAGACCTTTTGCAGATCCACAAGCTGCTTGGTTTGCTCCATTAGGTAAACTCAGGCGGCGGACCTTTTCTCCTTTTGATCCACCACGGTATAATAGGCAGAAAGGAGAAAACCATGAAACAAAAGGTGCAGGACGTTCTCGAGACTATCCGCCCGGCATTGCAAGCCGATGGCGGAGATGTGGAACTGGTGGATGTTACGGACGATGGCATTGTCAAGGTGCGCCTGACCGGTGCCTGCGGTTCCTGTCCCATGTCTACCATGACCCTGAAAATGGGCATCGAACACACGCTGTTGCAGCATTTTCCCGAACTTAAAGAGGTGGTGCAGGTTGATTGATGGTCCAGGTTGCAAGCTGGCCACCTTAAATCGTTGCAGGTATGGAACTAGGTTCTCCCTGGAAAATGTGGGATGGCATTCAGCTTCAACTTAATAAAAAAAAGCCCGTCCGGTAACTGGACGGGCTTTTAGATTTTTATACATGGTGCTATTTGCAATCGCATCAAATAGATTGCGAGCGTCAAGTATACCGAGGCCAATTTAAGGGTTAAGAGTTTGGAAGGTCGGCGGAACCTTGATCCAATGCATAGGAAGGGGCTTGAGCGTTTAATTGAATATTGGCATTTTTCAAGAAACATTCAGCCTGATCCACAGTTAATGGCCTGCTAAGCATATAGCCCTGGGCCTCATCACACTGTTTTTCCTGGAGAAAGAGGAACTGCTCTTTTGTTTCCACTCCTTCTGCGATCATGCCTAGGTCCATGCCGTTGGCCATGGCAATGATAGCGTTCAATACCGACTTTTGCCTAAAACTCTCGTCAAAGGCACTGACAAATGAACGGTCTATTTTCAGACAGTCAATAGCCAGTTCCTGTAGCCGGCTTAGGCTTGAGTAGCCTTTACCAAAATCATCGATGGCCACTTGAATACCCATTTCACGAAGGTCCTCCAAGGTTTTTGCAGTTCCCTCAAAATGCTCCATTAAAAGTGTTTCGGTGATTTCGATTTGCAAGGCTTTTGGTTCCAGACCGCTATCCTCGAGGGCAGACTTAACCTTGGCTAAAAATTCTGGATGAATAAACTCTTTAGGTGAAACATTCACCCCTATCCGGGGCAGAACTATTCCTTGGTCACGCCACGTTTTAGCCTGCGTGCATGCTGTTCGCATTACCCACTCTCCAAGGGGGTGAATTAATCCACTTTCTTCAGCAATAGGAATAAATTCCATGGGGGGGATTTGTCCAAGTTCCTTATTCTTCCAGCGGAGTAGAGCTTCGACGCCACTCAATTGTCCTGTATTCAAATCAAACTGCGGCTGATAGGCAAGGGAAAATTCTTCCCCCTCGAGCCCATTACGCAATTGTGTTTCAATGGTTAACCTTTTCAATGCCTTTGCATTCATGGACTCTTGGTAAAATCGATAGTTTTGGGGGCCGTTGCGTTTTGCAAAGTACATTGCCATATCGGCATTTTTCATAAGAGTATCGGAATCTTCACCGTCTGCAGGGAACAGGGCAATGCCGATACTGGGGACAACCATCATCTGATGTCCACCTAGCTCAACGGGCTGGCTCAGGCTATTGGAAATGCGTTTGGCAACAGCGGCAGCCTCCTCATCTGATTCTACGTTGGGAAGCAGTACGGTAAATTCGTCGCCTCCCAGGCGGGCTGTTTTGTGATTTTCGCCCAACTCTCCCAGCAGATCCGAATCCCTGACACAAGTGGACAATCGCTGGGCAATAATTTTTAGCAGTTTGTCTCCAATGCTGTGACCCAGGGTGTCGTTAATGCGCTTAAATTCGTCGAGGTCGATAAAGAGAAGCGCAGCCTTTTTTCCCCTTTTTTGGGCACTGGCCAGCGTTTTGTTTAATGAATCCAGGAATTGCGTTCGATTCGGCAAGCCGGTCAGGCTGTCAAAATAGGCCAGTTGGTGCAATCGTCCTTGTATCTCCTGGTTCAGCTCCCACTTGCGGGTCAGAGCGTGGGCTAGCTGCAGTACTTCAGCGATATCAAAAGGCTTTTTCAGGATGACCAGGCTGTCGGTCTGGCCCAGGTTTTGTTGGATTTCATCCCATGAATAATCGGCATAAGCGGTACACAAAACCATTTGCATGTCGGGACTGACTTTCCAGAGGTGGCTAATGGTCTCAATACCGTCCCATCCCGGAGGCATGCGGCCGTCAACAAAGGCGAGGGCATAGGGACTCCCTTCCTTTTCGGCCTGTTCGACCATGGCCAAAGCCTCTTTCCCCTGAGTGGCGAAATCAATAACATAGTCGGGAGGGGAGAAAACCTCTTCTCTTTCGCCGAAAAGGGCGGCTTCGAGATCATCCAATTTGCTGTCGGAGGACTTTCCCTTCAGAAGGATTTTTTTGAAATCTTCGTGTATTGCCACGTTGTCGTCAACGATAAGAATGCGAGGTGCTGAGGAAACTCCGTGAATTTTCATACTATCTCTCCCGAATGGCAGGGCAGTTCAAGGGTAAAGGTTGCGCCTGTATTAAGCCCATCGCTAACCGCGGTGAGACTACCTCCAAGCTCGCGAGCAGCAAGGGCCCCGCTGTGAAGGCCGAAACCATGGCCCGATTTGCGGGTTGTAAAACCGTGCCGGAAAATCCGGGTCAGATTTTCCGGTTTTATGCCAATTCCTGTATCTGCAACCTGGAATCGAATGCGATCCGGCGTAGGATTATCGACTCTCAAGGTGATGATTTTTTCACCCTCTCTCTCGCTGCAAGCATACTTGGCGTTGTTGATCAGATTTAGCAGGATTTGCAAGATTTTATGCTTGTCTACAGCGACCGGTGACGGATTTTGGTAATGACGTTCAACCGCGACCCCGTGGCGTTCAAGTGCACCGGTATTCAGTTTTAGGGCGTCTTCCATAAGTTTCTCAGGGCAAACGGTTTCTTCAACGCCGGCTACGCGACCATAGTTCTGTTGCATCGAGACAATTTCCTTGATGTGGTCGATTCGTTCACACAAAGACTCGGTCTCCTGCAACATCAATTGACGTTCCTCTTCCAGTGACTTAGCAAGAGATGCCAGATATTCAGGTATCTGGCGACCCCGTGGATCTTCACTGAGAAAGTTCGGCTGTTTCCCGGCATGTTCCTGCATCAGATCCGCCACCTTTGCGATATTACCGCTACGGGATTTTCGCAGGTGCTCGATGAGCAGGGTGCTGGAGACATTGACGCTGTTCAGGACATTCCCTACATTATGCAATACGCCGGTAGCTACTTCGGCCATTCCGGCTGCTCGGGACACCTCAAGAAGAGAGCTTTGGGCCTCGGCGAGATCCGATAGAGCCTTCTCCTTGGCCGCCACCTGGGATTGCAGCTCCCTGGTGCGTTCTTCGACCCGTAACTCCAATGTGGCTTTGGCATCCAACAGGGCTTCCTGGATGCCCTGGCGGGCGATAGTCGCACCGAGCATGTCGGTGGCCGCGCGCAGGCTGTCTTTTTCGGCGTCCGTCCAAACGCGTGTTTGAGTGCAGTCGTCCAACCCCAGAAATCCCCACCACTTGTTGTTGACAAACACCGGAATAACCAGAATGGAAAGGATGCCTTGAGGTTCGAGAATGGCTCGCATCTCGGCCTCCATTTCGGCAACCTCTCCGCTGATGCTTTGGTTGTTGGCAAGCGTGAGACGCCATTGCTTGAAACCGGAGGCGTCATAGGGAAGCATCTGTAGTTCTGGGTTGGCTATCTCCGGGGTGACGCCCTGCGCCGACCATTCGAAACGTTGAGACATAAACAGGCGGCCTGTTTCATCCTCTGTGTTTTCAAAAATGTACGCTCGACTGGCGTCGGCCGCTCTGCCTAGCTTGGCAAGGATTTGGTTGATAGAGCTGTCCCATCGCTCCGTCTGCATAAATTGCTGAGCAGCATAACGAACACTATCGAGGATGCGATCTCGGCGTTGCAATGCATCGGTCATGATATCGATCGACGAGGCAAGATTACCCAGTTCGTCTCTTCGATGCATGTCGATCCGCACAGAAAAGTCCCCTTCGGCGACCTGTTTAACAGCATGGCGTAAGCGCAGGATGGGTCGAACAAGCCGTGATGCGTAACCCAAAGAAAGCAGCAGACTCAGAAAGGCACATCCCACGGTCAGTAGCTGAGTGGTGCGGTACAAGGATGCAACACTGCTGTCATAGGACTCAAGGGAAAGGCCGACATGAATCCAGCCCCACTGAATGCCCGAATAATCGAAGGGTTGTGCAAAGTGGAAAACCCTGCGATCGAGAAGAGGGACAGCGGCGATGTTGCCTGCGGTCTTACGGTTTTCAGGATGCCAGTAATCTTGGACCTGCTGTTCCACTTTCCAGCCATTTTGGTCGTTGATCAAGGCAAAGCCGTCGTTTTTCACCACCATCAGAAAATCGATTTCATCGTCTCCGGCCAGCAGAGTCTGGCAGGCACTGACAACTCCGGCGTAGTCCTCGTTGATCGCAGCACCGGCGGCCACGTTATGCAATGAGATGGCCACGCTATTAGCTTTGGATTTCAGGTTTTTTTGATAGGTGACTTTTTGCTGGGGGAGAATGGTCAGGACGAACACCAGCAACGTCACCATGGCCACCAGCCAGGTCAAAAGAGCGATGCGCATGGATATCCCCATGCGGATAGGTAAGGCTTGATTTAAAGACATAGCGACATCCTCGTACTCAATTGAAAGCGGTTTTTTGCCGTTGTTGCCTGGTGCGGCTTTTGTCAGGAGACTTTAATCGGTCGTGGATTGTACGTATGGAATTCAAGTACACCGATTCGTATGGGACTATCTGATCGACTTTAAACAGGGTCAGTATTTGCTGGCCCGACAGAGAACGGTGTAAATCGATCATTTGTTTTAGAACTTCCATTTTAAATTTTTTTGAGGACCACTCGGAATCGCTGGCGCATATCACGCTCTCCACGAGAGGTTCAGAGGCTATCACTATATGCATTTTATTGAGTTGCGGGTTTAGCTCCGTCATCAGCTTAAACTTAAGTGTATCGATGAGGGCCGCATCTGTTTTATTAAAAAAAACCGGGAGAAGCGCAGGCATCGGCTTGTTGTGAAGGTCGACTTTCGTGAAAAACTCTGCAGGACTGCCAAGTTTATTTTCTTTTAGTAGTGAGTTTAGCCAGTAGTCGCCCAGTTTTGCATTATTGGTTGCACAAAGGTTCAAAGACTTCCCACGCAAATCACTCAGAGTTCTTAGTTTGCTTTCCTGGTGCGTTAGAAGAAGGTAGCTTTTAGCAACTTGCCCCTGCTGGGATGTCACAAAAACCGGATCGATCCAAGGGGTTTTTCCCATATCCAAAAAGGTCGGACTGTCCAAAATAATCAGCTCTGGCCTTTCTTTGACTGGGAGGTTTTTAATTTCATCGACATTTTTAAAGGTTTTTACCGCAACTAAAATATCGTAACCACCGTTAATGCCGATTTTTTTTGTGAAGGCCTTGAAAGCAATTTCCGCATCTTCGCGTTTAATGCCGCGAAAAGCACTTTCCGTAAAGGCCACAGTCAGCTGTGCCGGTTTCAATGCGACTGTAGAATCCTTCGCACTGTGAGATGTCTCTCCACCCAATAGGAGAAGGAGCAGGGCAATCCCGGCAATCCATTTCTGTCGATTGATCAATATCCCTCTCCCGTGTTTATTGCCTCGCTACCGAAAGATTTAGTTGCAAAGCCTTATAATCGGAAAGAAAGCTGAGGGTTTCATCCAGAATTTTCGTAGAGGACTTTTCCATGCGAGAGCTTTGAAATATAGTGAGCACCTGCTGGCCGGCTACAGAGTTGTGCAGTCCGGTGATGGCTTCCTCAATAAGCTGCCTGTTTTTGCCCTGATAATCAGGGTTAAATATAAAAAACGACGGTATAAGCTTTGGTGACCTCGATAAAATTTTAAGGTTTTTCTGCAACTGGGGGTTCAATTGACAGGCCAAGTTGAAGGTGCCCAGGTTCATTATGGCGGCATCGGCCTGGCGGAAAAACACTTTAAAAATCCCATCTGCGGCCTTGTCAACTATTGTGATGTTGATGTCCCGTTCTTCCAAGGCCCCGTTTGTTGCACGCGTAAACTCAGTTTGAAGCCACTTTCGGGCCAAAACCATGTTATGGCTTTCATATATCACCAGATTAAGCCCTTCGAGGTCTTTGACCCCTTCGATTCCACTCTCGGTATGAACGAGAAGTATGTAGACGGTTCCAGCGCCATCTTCCCGAAGAGGGTAAAAGACTGTATCGGGGGCAATGCTTAGGAAGTTATAATCATCGGTGGCAAGATTGATGGCGTCCAGCCAGCCATTCTTGAGTCCTTTATGAATTTCTTCCAGTCCATTAAGCATGGACACCTGAACATCGAGGTCAAGACCGTTTTCTTTAACAACTGTGGATGCCCAGACCTTGTAGGAGGCGACGACTTCATTGTGGTCCAACTTTTGAAAAAGTCGTGAAGAAACACCGATGTGAAACGTGCGTTTGTTTAACTTCGCAAGATCTTGCCCTGGCGCTGTAGTCGCTATCAGGCACAATAATAGAGCATAAATAATGGTCTTCATTGCCTCGAATTGTCCTTCATCATTTGCGAGTGGGATGCAATAAGCTGCAACGCCGAACTTAAGAAGGACTTGGGGTGTTCTTCGATCTTGTTGCCGTTGAACACCATGAGAACCTGTCGACCAGCGGCTGTTCCATGGAGATTGCGAATACCATCAAATAAAGTTTCCTTGTAGGGGGGGGCATAATCGCTTCGAAAAGCGAAGACGGCCGGAACCACTGCCGAAGAAGAGGCTATCACCGCAAGCTGCTGGCCGAGTTGGGGATTTAATTCAGTGATGGTATCAAAACCACTGCGGCTAACCACGCACGCATCGACCTGACGGAAAAAAACTGGAAGCAGTACCTTGGAAAGGTTTGCTTTTTTGGTAATTCGTCCGGCAAACGATTCGCTGGGTTTCTGACCGTTCTCGATCAGCAGGCTGTCCAACCATAGGGGGGCAAGGCAGAGGCGTAAATTGTCGTGGAACTGTATGTCGCGGCCCGCTAGATCGGCAAGGCTTTGAACGGGGCCGTCGCGGTGCGCCAGCAGGAGATATTCTTCACTTAGTTCATTGTTGTGGACTGTGAAAAAGAGCGGGCCGAAAGTTGTCTTCCGTTGCAAAAGTTCGTATTCGAGGGTCGATACGGCCACCACATCCACCGCTTTGTTTTGCAGTGCGTTAAGCATCTCCTCTTCATCGTTGAATAACAGAGGCTCCGGCGCCGCAGCAATGCCGCGATCTTTGGCAACAGTCTGGCCCCAGACCTTTATTGCTGCCCTGGCATCGCTTTCATTGACTTCGGTGAACATTTGCCTGGTGAAGCCGATACGAAAGGGGACCACAGACGGTCCGGCCGCATGGCCGGTGCTCTGAACCAACATCACCAGGAGCAAGGCGGCTAAGCCCGTGGGCCATAGACGCCATGTTGGGAGGGGGGGAATTCCTCTTTTCATCTGTTTGTTCCCTAATTTTCCAGCTTTTTCAGTATTTCGGTCCCGACCAGGAGGTTCATTTGAGACTGTAGAGCAATGTGATCGTAGCGGGTTTTGTAGTGCTGGGCTGACATCAGAGCTTCCATTAACTGGGCGCGGATCACATCTTCGGTCTCTACCAGTTCGTGCTGGTAGGCCCGGGTGTTCAGGTCGCGACTTTCCTCTGCGGCGATCATGGCGTCTTGTGTTGCCTGATGGGATTTCTCTGCGGCATTCAAGGCGAGAAAAGTATCTCTGACTTGAAGGCCGATGCCCTCTTTGAGAAGGAATTGCTCCTCCTTGATTTTGGCCACTCGGGCTTGGGTTTCGGCCACTTTGTTCGAAGTCAGAAATCCGCTGAAAATCGGAATTTCCATGCCTATGCCGATCGTCCAGCCTTCCTTGTTGCGGTCCGTCGCCATGCCGGCGTCGTAATCATTCCACCATTTGTGCAGTTCACCGGTAATCGCCAGTTTGGGGTAATGGCCGCTTTGAGCTGTACGCACAGCCCCTTCCGCCGCCCGGATGCCGGCTTCAATTTTGGTCCAGTCGGGGTTAAACTGGTAGGCTTTGCTGACCATGCCGTCCAATAGGCCGGGGAACGGTGAGAAAGGCATCTCCCTCTCGGCAGGTATCACGCTAGCCTTCCATGACAAGCCCATGGTATTGGCTATGGCGGCTTGAGCCATCAACTCGTTTTTTTCCAGCAAAACCACCATGGACCGCAGCGATTCGACCATGACCTTATTGTCCAGCCAGTCTGTTTTCTTCACCCTGCCGCTGCCTTCTTTGTACATTGTCTCGGTAAGGCTGAGAGTTGCCTCCATGCGAGCCAGGGTGTCTTTGCCGATCTGGTGGAGTTGGGTTGCCAGAACCGCTCCGTAATAATAGCGTTTGACGCTGTCGACAATTTCAAGGTCAGTGCGCCGCGAGTCCTGTTTCATCATATCGACAAGACCCTTGGCTTGTTCGCGATAGCCTTTGCGCATGCCTCCGTCATAAAGGAGCCAGGTTGCCTCGACGGATGCCCGGTAAGATTCCTCATCCATCAGCTTGACATCCTGTTCTGAAACAACAATGTCGTCGATTGGAAGAATCCCCCCACCCAATGCTGGCGGAAGTGGGATCCCGCCCCCCGGGAGAGATATGCTCTTTTCAGGAAAGAGGAAGTTCGAGGATTCATCCATACGCTGATACCCGCCCTTGGCGGTGATCTGCGGCCAGTAACCGGCCATGGCCTGGCGGTGCTGGGCCTCGGCCATCTCCACTGCATAACGCGAAGCCGGGCGGCGATGGTTGTTTTGCAGGGCGATCTGAATGCATGATTCTAAAGAGAGCGGTTCACGGTAATCGGTATTACCCGCTGGCAGAGGAGCGCTAATGGAGGTGGTTGAGAAGAATAAAAGGGCCCCCGCCACGATCCAGATCCTGGTGTAGACTGCGTCAAACATGGCCATGTCTCCAGTTCTTACCTGCTTCCCAAAACCCATCGGCTAACGCGGTAGCTTAAGTAAGGAAGCGATTTAAAAGTTTTTAGCAAAAAAAACGTCCATCTTCCGGCTGGAAAATGGACGCAACAATGTAGCAGTGAAGGTTCCTGAAAATCTAAAACCATCCCCTGTTTTTGTCACATTTTCTTCGGTAGCCAGGCGATCCGCATAGTGCGAACCCATAGCTTTGCGTCACCAGATTGCCCTGGTTTTGCTCTTGTCGGAAAAGTGATAGCAAATTTTGTCTCATTAACTAATATCCTGTGGGTATTTTATGTCAAGTAAAACCCGCATTATTTAAGCTTAATGGTTTCCCTCCTCTATGCGAGGAAAGTTGTTATCTCCCCAAAAACGGCCAGCCAATAATACTGGCGGAGCCGCTTGCTATTTTTCTTATATTGACCACTGACTGCTTCTTTGCGTTTCCTAAAAATCCGGCACTACTGGAAAGGAATGAACTGCAAGGCATGTTCAGTGATGGTGGTGATTTTCTAAATACAAAGAGTAGATCAACTTGCCCCTAGCTCTCTCGCTTGTACTTGTACAGATGATCTTATTGCATAAATGGTTAAGCAGCTGTACTATTGACGACATGGAAAAGAAAAAACAACAACTCATGGAAAGTACGGTCCAGCTACAGAAGGTTGCCCGCAAGTTGGCTCGCATCGAGGGGCTGCCGATAGTGGTAGGCGAGGGTGTGGAAATCTCCACCCGGGAGGCACATACGATCCAGGCAATTGGAGAGCAGGGTCCCCTGTGCGTGAAAGATCTCGCCACCCGTTTTGGCGTAAGTAAAAGCGCTGCCTCCCAGATGGTTTCCAAACTGGCCCGCAAAGGATTTATCGTCAAGCAGCCTTCGGCGCACAGCAATAAGGAAATAGAATTGTCTCTCACTGCGATGGGTTGGCAGGCCTTTCGTGCCCATGAACAGGCCCATGGCAGAGATATGGCCCGGATTGTCGAGGCTCTGGAAAAGCTTTCGCCGGGCGAAATGAAGACCCTGAAAAAACTTTTGGAAATCTTTAGTGAAATTGCGGATGAGCGCCTGAACAGCGAATAAATTTTTTTGGCCGAATAGTTAAGTACCTTAACCAGGGAGTCGTCATGGAAGATAAAAAACGCAATAATGGACACCGGCACCATGGAAAATCATCGGAACGCCTGATAGAAAAAGAAAAGATCGTTGCTAACCTTTCTATCCGGCCAGGGCAGAAAGTTCTCGATGCAGGGTGCGGCAATGGATACATGTCTGTAGAGTTCTCCAACCTTGTAGGAAGGGCAGGGAAGGTGTATGCATTAGACCCGGACGCCACTGCCATCGCCCGGTTGACGGAGGAAACCAGGGAAACCGTCATTGAACCCTTCGTTGGGGATATCACCAGGCAAACCAAACTGCCTCCCTGTTCCATCGACCTGATCTACCTGTCAACGGTCCTTCATGGGTTTGCTCCCGCACAAATGCGAGGTTTTGTTGATGAAGTAAAACGCTTGTTAAAGCAAGAAGGGATTCTTGCCATCGTTGAGATAAAAAAGGAAGAGACCCCGTTCGGACCACCTCAAAACATGAGGTTTTCACCAGAAGAGTTGAAAAATATTCTGGGGTTGAGTCCGGTAAAACTGTTTGATATTGGTCCGTATTTCTATCTGCAAACGTTCCAGCTGCCCTGATCCTCTTAGCCAATAAGCTCTAGCGGGAAAAATCTTGCCTTCTCTTTAAAGGTGGAAGCCCTCAAGTGTTTTTGAAGAGCCTTTGGTGCCAGATGACAGGTCTATGCAAAAAGCATCGGAAGACAGCGGTTGCCCATATTGCCAAAAGCAATTTAGCCGAGGACTTGTTTGACTTGGCCGGAGTTTTTGATCAACTTGAAGCGAGGAGTAAGGGCGGTTTTTAGGTGGACGAACCAGATGTTGACCCCACCATGGAGTTCAGGACTTTTTCCCGAATGAAACCGATAATGGAACGAAACCCGGATCCGGGGATATGAAAAGATGAGAACAAGGTCCGAAAAGACAGAAAGGGTGATCAACTGGCACCGGCTTGACACCGGGGAGGTGCTGGAGATGTTGCAAGCCTCCGCCACGGGCCTGTCCTCGGAGGAAGCCCGCAAACGGCTGGAACATTTTGGGCCCAACCAGCTCATCGAGAAGGGCCGCAAATCTTTATGGATGATGTTTCTGGACCAGTTCAAGGATTTCATGATCCTGGTGCTGATCGCCGCTGCCGTCGTAGCCGGAATCATCGGCGAACCTGCCGATTCCATCGCCATTGCGGTAATTGTTTTGCTCAACGCCGTGCTTGGGTTTGTTCAGGAATACCGGGCCGAAAAAGCCATGGCCGCTCTGAAAAAACTGGCGGCTCCTTTTGCCACTGTCCTTCGTAACGGGCGATCCGAGTCGGTCCCCGCGGAACAGCTCGTACCGGGGGACCTGGTTGTCCTGCAGGCCGGCAACGTGGTGCCGGCCGATATTCGGCTGACGGAGGTGGCCCAGATTCGGATTGAAGAAGCGGCTTTGACCGGTGAGTCGGTGCCGGTGGAAAAAGACAGCGCGGCCCTCGAAGAAGAAAACCTGTCCATCGGCGACCGGAAAAATATGGCCTTTAAAGGAACGCTGGTCACCTATGGTCGAGGCCGGGGCCTGGTGACGGGCACCGGTATGAAAACGGAACTCGGCCGGATCGCCGCTCTTCTTCAGGAGCAGGGCGAAGGGCGAACACCGTTGCAAAAGCGGCTGACCGCTTTCGGACAGAAGCTTGCTTATGCGGTTCTGGCCATTTGTGCCATTGTTTTCGTTGCCGGTCTTCTTCGGGGCGAGCCTCCGCTCTTAATGCTGCTTACGGCCATTTCTTTGGCGGTGGCAGCCATTCCTGAGGCCCTACCCGCAGTAATTACCATCTCCCTGGCCCTGGGCGCTAAAAAGCTGGTCAAGCACCGGGCTTTGATTCGAAAGCTTCCGGCGGTAGAGACCCTCGGTTCCGTTTCTTTCATATGCTCCGACAAGACCGGGACCCTGACCTTGAACCGCATGACCGTGGAAGAGATTTATGCCGATGGGCGCCTGCAAAAACCAGCCAAGTTGCCGCTTAAAAGTCAAACGCAAACTACCCGAGATTCGCTGTCCCTCGAAACTCCCATGGATCACCTGCTGACCGCTTTGGCTCTTTGCAACGACGTCCGATTGGACGCTTCGGGTGGTGTGATCGGCGATCCGACGGAAACGGCCCTGTTCGATCTGGCCCGGGAGAAAGGCTTGGATCGTGAAAGTCTGGATGAAAAACATCCCAGGCTGGATGAGATTCCCTTTGACTCCGACCGAAAACTGATGACCACTTTTCATCCCTGGAAAGATGGCCGGGTTGTTTCTTTTACCAAGGGGGCGGTAGAGGAGATGCTGGAACGGTCCGACAGGGTTTTATCCGGTCAGGGGTTGGAAAAAATCGATCGGTCCAAAATCCTGAAAGTTGCCGAACGGATCGCCGGTAACGGCTTGAGAACACTGGGGTTCGCTATGCGGGTCTGGGAGACGCTTCCCCAGCCGCCGACGACCGAACAAGCAGAATCCGGGCTGATTCTGCTCGGGCTCGTCGGCATGATGGATCCTCCCCGTCCTGAGGCAGCGGCGTCGGTTGCCATGTGTCGGTCCGCCGGCATCCAGCCGGTGATGATTACCGGGGACCATCCGCTGACAGCCGAAGTTATTGCCGGACGGGTTGGGATCATTCGCGGGGAAAAGGATGCCGTTATGACAGGACGGGAGCTTTCGCAGCTTCCTCTGGCAGAATTCGAATCCGCGGTGGAGAGTATACGGGTCTACGCCCGGGTCGCCCCCGAGCAGAAGCTGAAGATCGTCAAGGCATTGCAGGACAAAGGGCACTTTGTGGCGATGACCGGCGACGGTGTCAACGATGCCCCGGCTTTGAAACGGGCGGACATCGGCGTCGCCATGAGCATTACCGGAACCGATGTGTCCAAGGAAGCTTCCCACATGATTCTTCTGGACGACAACTTTGCCACCATCGTAAAGGCGGTCCGGGAAGGCCGGCGCATCTTTGACAATATCCGCAAATTTATCAAGTACACCATGACCAGCAATTCGGGGGAAATTTTTACGATTTTTCTGGCCCCTTTCCTCGGTCTGCCCATTCCCCTGTTGCCGATCCATATCCTGTGGATCAACCTGGTGACCGACGGTGTGCCCGGTTTGGCCCTGGCCGCCGAGCCGGCGGAGAAAGATATCATGCAGCGCCCTCCCAGGCATCCGAAGGAGAGTATTTTCGCCAACGGCCTGGGTGCGCATATCGTCTGGGTGGGGCTGCTTATGGGAGCCGTCCCGATCATGACCCAGGCCTTTTTCATTGAGCGCAGTCCGGCTCACTGGCAAACCATGGTCTTCACCGTCCTGTGTCTGAGCCAGATGGGACACGTGCTGGCCATTCGCTCTGAAAAGGAATCATTTTTCAGGCAGGGAATGTTGTCCAACAAGCCACTCCTGGGGGCGGTCCTGCTGACCTTCGGCTTACAGATGGCGACCATTTATGTGCCGTTTTTAAACCCCATCTTCAAAACCGAACCTCTTCCCCTCAAGGGACTGATCATCACGATTCTGCTGTCAACAGTAGTTTTTCTGGCGGTGGAACTGGAAAAAGCAATCAAGAGATCGCGGTCAGAAATAATCCGGGAGAAATGAATTGTACTTGGGGAAGGTGAATCCGGCCTCTTCAGAAGATTGACTGAAAAGTATTTCCCAAATCTCTAAATCCACAGGCCTGGTTGATACCCAAATGAACATAATTGTCGAGCAATTCCTGGAAATGAGTACACGACCCCCCTAAAGAGATTTTCCTGTAACCGGGGAGCGACCTACGAGTCGTTACTTGATCTTGATGAAACAACTGGACCTGGCTCCACATTTGGGACAAATTTTCGGCGGAGCGGGGCCTGTAACGATCAAGCCACAGACAGTGCATTGCCATCTTTGTTCAGATTTCATAGCTTTCTCCTTGCGTTGGCAGAATTCCTTTTTTGTCTTTTATATTTTCCCTGCTGGGGGCTAAATTTCAAGCCTTGGTAAAAGGTAAGATTGCAGACTCGCCCTTATGTTGAATCAACTTGCCTGCTTATTGTTGCCCAAACCAGTTACCTATCTATTTTTTTCTGTAGCCCCAAAGAGTCAGCGAGTCGCCTGCCTGGGCTGGTTAGGCTGTTTTACAGAAATGGCAATGAAGATAGCTTTGCTCTACACCACCCGGCGTAATAGGAAGCCTTTTGCGGTGAAGCTTTAATTCTGATGACAACAGCGGGCTATTACTCTATCCAGTTCTGAACTTTGGTCTAAGCGGGCACCATCTGTTCGGATAGTCAAATAAACTAAGGCAGTGCCAATGTCGTTGGTAGGCATGGGCGGTCAAGGTGGTGGCTGTCTGATAAGTAGTACCAAGCCAATTTCAACAGCAAAGAGAGGTCAAATGGATTGTGCCCCGCCGTCCCTGCAATACGAGAAAACCTGCCTATACAGTCAGACGGATTTTTCTCTTTGATGAAATCATAATTTAGCGTACTCCAGTTTTCACGATATTTGGATATGGGGAGGATTACTGCAGCTCTAACGCTTGATTTATGACAGGTGTAAAAATCGCTAACGAAGAGTTATTATGTTGTGGATATTCTGCTTTTTATATATTGTATTTTTTATATATGTATTGATGCCTTAAATGTTTAGCATCAAATTTATTCAATAGTTCCCTTAGACAATTGATTTCCGTAGGAGACGACGATGAAGCGCACATACATCAGCCTGTTATTGGTAGCGTTGTTAGGCTGTTTTATTGCGGTAAGCGGGGTTGTTCCGGTGGACGCTAAATCGCAAATTTCCGGTAAGGTGGTTAACGGTTTACGGTTGTTGACACTTTTGCCGGGACAAGAGAATGATTTTGTGATTTATCGCGGCGATTACATCCAGCCATCGATCAGCGGCCTTGACCACTTCACTATAGAAATACCCGAGCTGAATATTGTAAAGACCTTTCCAGCCAAAGAAGGGGAGCGGGCGTACATAAAGATGAAAAGTGCTGGCAGCTATAGCTTCTCGGCAGGAACAGTCAGCGGAACTATAAAGGTTATTGAATATACTGCTGCGTCCTACAATGAGTTGAGCGCCGAGCAGACATTTAGGCTTTTGCAGAACACCAGCCCACTGGTTCTGGATGTCAGAACCCGGGGAGAGTTTAGGCAGGGCCATCTTCAGGAGGCAAATCTGCTCCCGGTGCAGGTGTTGCAGCAAAACATTTCGAAACTGGAAGAATACAAAAACCACGACATCTTGATTTACTGTGCCACTGGCAATCGCAGTACTGTTGCTTCGCGTTTGTTGATCGAAAGTGGCTTTAAGAAAATCTACAACCTTCGTTATGGGATTTCTGATTGGGCAAGACGCGGTTATTCGGTTGTTCGATAGCTCACCTTAACTGTTATCTCACCCATGGGAAAAACCCAAACCGTCCGCAGTTGTGCTGACAGTTTGTATCATTACTCATTCCCCTCCCCATACTCAGTTACTCGGTTGGGTGAGCAAATGATTCTTGCCATAAGGGGCTAAGAATCTAAATGCATCGCACTTACTGGTCTCTACCTTGGAAGGACTCATGACTACCACAACCGATACACCTTGGCAGCATCTAGCCGAATCAACCCGCAAACGTCTGATCTGGTGGCTCTGGCTTATCACCTGGCTTCTTCTGCTCGGCGGTCTTTTCAGCCGATCTTTTTATCATTGGGTGGTGATTCTCTCCGCCCTTCACTCGCTTCTTTTCCTTTGGCTTTTCCGCTTTCGCACAGATCCATTCCCCGTACAGGTCCGCCTCGCCTATTTGCTATGGACTTTTCTCGGAACTTACGTTCCAGGCATGACTTTTCTGATGTACATCACGACAGTCGGTCTGCCAGCCAATCTATTCCTGAATTATTGCCCACTGGCGCGACTAATGCTCTTGATGCCCTGGAACCGCACCGCACCTCTCTCATTGACCTTCCTCAAACGGGTATTCCTTAGCCCCCCCTCCGTTGGCAGGTTCGTTCCCCGTGAGTCTGATTAGGTGTTCAAGCTTCCCCTTTGCTGCTCCACATAAAGTGGCCCCGCTTTTATATCGTGTCCTCTGATATATCAGAAAAACCCGACTGGTTTGTCAGTCGGGTTTTCTTTTCCCGGAGTTTACAACTTGCCGGAGTTACGCCTTTTGAAGGTCATGCTCGAAGAACGGTCGCTTACTTCGTTTTAGCCCGGAAACAGCCCTTTTCCGGATGATAACTATTTCAATTCAAAGGCAACCTTGATGATGACCTGATACTCGCTGACTTTTCCGTCTTTACCAATATGGCCGTGAACTTCCTGAACTTCGAACCAGGATAATTTTTCCAAGGAATTTTGAGCCTTGGTTACAGCTTCTTGAATGGCCTCTTCGATTCCGGCACTGGATACGCCGATCACTTCGACTTTTTTGTAGGTCCTGCCCTTTCCGTAAGGCATTGTGTCCTCCTTTTTTTAGAGCCGTAGAAGTGTCTCCCTCTTGGAGTGTAGCACCTCGAGCCAGACTGTAAAGGAGGCCTTGGAGAGAAGTTGAGGTCCCGGAAAAGCCTGCAGATTTGGCGTGTTTTAGTTCTTTGCTAATTGGAGTTTTGTGGAATCTAAGGTTAAATCAGTCAGGACGTAGCTACTTGTTTTTCAAAGCGCTATTCCGCTGTTTCTATTTTCAATTTTTTTGCTGCACATAGAGAAACGGCAAACCGACAATCAGGGCAATAAAAAATGCCAATAAGCCCTTGGCGACAACCGCCACCGCCATGAGTACAAGGGGGGGAAGGAAATCGCTGAAACAATAGCCGGCCAGGCTGGCAAACGCGAAGCCAAAACCGATGATGACGGCCGCCTTGAGATAGTTTTTAACCAGGCTATGGGCAAGCAGGCTGGCTAAAGAGGAGAACAGAACAAAAAAAGCAATACTCCAGAACGCCATAGTGCGTTGGACCGGGTCTGCTGCAGATGCCTGCATATGGAACTGTTGGTTTTCCCTTTTGTCCTCTTCTTCCAATTCGGTATTGGGAAGCCACATGTTAACGGTTAGATAATCTCCCCAGGACTGAATGGGAGCTTGAGTCTGCTCCACGGTTTCGTTCTGCTGGTAAGTGGAGCTAGCAATGGCCGTTGTTTCAGTACCGGACCCCGAACCGCCCGAACCACCAGAACCACCAGAACCACCAGAACCACCCGAACCACCCGAACCACCGGAACCACCCGAACCACCGGAACCACCCGAACCACCCGAACCACCCGAACCACCCGAACCACCTGAGCCGCCTGAGCCACCTGAGCCGCCTGAACCGCCTGAACCGCCTGAACCGCCCGAACCACCCGAACCACCCGAACCACCCGAACCACCCGAACCACCCGAACCACCCGAACCGCCTGAACCGCCTGAACCGCCTGAACCGCCTGAACCGCCTGAACCGCCTGAACCGCCAGAGCCGCCAGATCCACCAGATCCACCAGATCCACCGGAGCCACCGGAGCCACCGGAGCCACCGGAGCCACCCGAGCCACCCGAGCCACTCGAGCCTCCTGAACCTCCTGAACCTCCTGAACCGCCAGATCCGCCAGGCCCACTACCGTCTCCGGGTAAGGCATCTGCCACCGGCTCGTAACTGTTGGAAACTTTGACTCCAAGGCTTTTGATTGCAATTAAGGCTACCAAGATCAGCAAGGCGAGGAGCGCGGCATATTCCACCGCCGATGCTCCCTCTTCGGATCTCCATCTTAAATTCATCCAGATCTCCCATGAAAAAATGCAGTTGCATCAATACATAGTTAAAATCTATCAGATGGGAGAGACAATTCTACAGCCGAGCACTCGTCCCCTGACTAATTCAGGCCGGGGCCGGATTTCGAGGATTGAAATTATCCTGTCGGAAAAACCAGGGCATAGCGGACTGTTATTCGCTGTTTTCGATGGCTAAATAAGAATCAACAGGGCGGGAAGAGCCAGGCAGGTGAAGCAGAACAGGGTCCAGCGGAACATTTGCCGGGTGCTGAAAAAACCGACCAGGCCGAGTTTGAAACCAAGGTTGGAGACAAGGGCGATAAGGATGCTTAACTGGGCCTGGGATGCGCCCAGTACTCCCTGTTGGACCAGGCGCGCATTGGACAGGGTGATGGCGTCGACATCGGTCAGGCCGGAGATCAGGGCGACGATGTAGACTCCCCGGTCGCCAAAAAAATCTTTGGCTGCCGAGACCGCGAGGATAACCGCGGCATACAGTAAGCCGAAAAACAGGGCCTGCGGCAGTTCCACGGGGTTCTTTGTGTTTGGCTGAGGTCCGTCGCTCTTAGGCGTGTTGCGCCATATCAAGAATGCCGGGATCAATCCGCCGACAAACATGGTGGCCATGGGCAGTATCAGCCCAGCCAGCAGGGAAGGGTGGATCATGCCGATCAGGATGGCAACACGTACCAGCACCACCGTCGATGCGAGGCCAACCACCAGGGCTGCGGCCTGGGAAAAACCGGGATTGTCCCGGGTGTAGCGACTGAACGACAAGGTGGTGGCGGTGCTGGAGACAATTCCGCCGAGAATGCCGAGCACCGGGCTGCCATAACGTTGTCCGGCGACTTTGAGCGTGATATAGCCGGTCAGGTTGATGGCGCTGATGATAACCACCATCAGCCAGATATTGTAGGGATTCAATGCCTGATAGGGGCCGAAGCCCCGGTTGGGCAGGATCGGTAAAATAATAAATGCGACCAGAATAAACTGAAAAATCGCATAAATATCTCTTTGTTGCAGACGACGGGAAAATTCGTGCATCTGGAGTTTGAAATAAAGAATGACCGTGGTCGCCAGACTGATGGCCACGGCGGGCACAATGTAGCCTGTTGCCAGAAGAACCCCGATGCCATATGCCACAAGAAGGGCGACGGAGGTGGTCAATCCCGGCTTCGTGTCTCCTTTAAGGCGGTGGATATGGACCATGGCCGACTGAACGGTAATGGCCAGAAGACCCGCCGGTACCATCCATGGATACGAACCGTTGCGCGCCATGTTGCCGCAGATGGCTCCCAGCAGCGTCACCAGAATGAAGGTGCGAAATCCGGCCAGCCTCTGTTCCTGCCGTTCCCGCTCCAGGCCCATCAGGGCACCGAGCAGAATTGCCAGAAAAAAGGGCTCGAATAGTTTCCAGACAGTCATTTCATTCATGGATTTCCGCACCTTGGGTAAAAGTAAATACACTGAATATCATTTAGAAAAAGTATAACAAAAAGGGTGGATTTTGAAAAAAAGCAAATTTTTTGACGATGAATCGGTTCGTTTGCATAGTTTTTGCTAATATTTTTTTGATATGGAAGCAGCAGCCAGTTCCTGGTCACGGACGACCCAGGCGTATTTTCGCATCCGGGACAGAGACGGGAGGGCTGCGTGGTTGAGAATAGCCCTTATTCCAAAGGAGGCAGAACCTTGTACTATCTCAGCATGAAAGTCACCCCCCCCTGGAACCAGGATCGTGCCCGCAAAGTCAAACAAGCCCTGGCCCATTTCTGGGTTGAAGCGGAAACCAGCAATAGCGCGGCCCACAAAGCCCTGGATTACCTGGAACAGCATCAGTGGCAGGTTCTGGCTATGCAGGAAAAACCCAACGAGGTCAGTGACCAGGACGAGTCCCACGGTTGTATGGGCTTAACACAATCGGTACGGGCCAAGGTATATGGTTTGTCTTTATGCCTGACCGATTGGGTTTATGAAAGCACTCAATAGGATCTGATCGCTTCAATTAAGCTTTCGGAAATATAACCCTCTGTAAGTGTAACCGGTGCACTATATGCGAGCGCTTCGCGTATAACTGCCACTTTTGCCAGCACTTGTCAGGGGATGTTGAAATACCCCGGTTCAGCCTGCGACCCCTTTCGCACCGTCATGGATTGTCGAAATTGGTTCGTCCCGCCTCAGTGGATTGCCCTGAAGTTCCCTCTAACGTTTTGGTTGTTTTGCCACCCCTTTTTTCAAAAGAAAAATAGCCCTCTCCCCATGCGTAGACGCCTGTTTTCCGCAGTAAAACCGACATCATGAGTGCCTTGGAAATAAAGCCCAAAATTTATCGTTAAAAGGACGGCTCAGAAGGAAAAAAATTAAGGAGGGTGTCTCCGGAAGGGAACAGGGCTGTCTCCCCCTTAAACAGAACCGGAGAGAGAAAAGAGCCTTCAATTCGGTTGGTGCCGCGCTTATTTGGTCTGGCTGGCCAGAAACCGGTCGAGTTGATTGGCGAAGGCGGTGCGATCCTGCTTATTGAAAGGGGGCGGTCCGCCGGTATCGATGCCGCTGCCTCGCAGTTCGTCCATCAGGTCGCGCATGGCCAGTCGTTCACGAATATTGTCCCTGTCGTACAATTCGCCGCGGGGGTTGAGGGCGTGCCCGCCTTTGTCGACGACCAAGGCGGCGAGAGGGATGTCAGCGGTAACCACCAGGTCGCCGGGCTGCAGCAGCCGGACGATCGTTTCATCGGCCACATCCATCCCCGAAGGGACGACCATCGAACGAATATAGTGGGAGGGAGGCACCTGCATCGGCTGGTTGGCCACCAGAACCAGGGACGTTTTGACCCTGTCGGCCGCGCGAAACAGGATCTCTTTTACAGGCTTGGGACAGGCGTCGGCATCGATCCAGATCTGCATTTATTCATTCCTTTCGGCCGCGCAGCGTCCGGCCAGCCAGCCCGTTGAAAAGGCTGCCTGCAGGTTGTAGCCGCCTGTCTCCGCTTGTAAATCGAGCAACTCTCCAACCAGGTACAATCCTCCGGTCAGGCGCGATTCCATCGTTCGCGGATCGACCTCTTTGGTATCGACTCCCCCGGCGGTGACGATGGCTTCGCTAAAGGGCCGGTGACCGCTGATCTCCAGTCGAAAGTCTTTGATCCAGCGACCCAGCCTGCGGCGTTCTTTGGCGTTGAGGGTGGCGGCGGTGCGCTCGGCGGGAAGCCCGGTAAGGTCGAGGCAGACCGGCACCATAACCGCAGGCAGCAAGCCCCGCAACAGACTGGCGATGGGCTCCTTGCCGCGGGTATCCAGGTCGCGCAGCAGGCGGCGGTCGAGTTTTTGCTCGTCGAGAGCCGGTTTCAGATCGAGAGATAATTCCACCTTGTGGCCGCTGCGCAGAGCATCGACCGCCAAGCCGCTCAGCGTCAGGACGATCGGTCCGGTGACGCCCGATTGGCTGAAGACCAGTTCGCCGAAATCTTCTGCCGCCTTTTTACCGTTGACGAACAACCGGGCCTTGATATTGCGAAGGTTGAGATCCGCCATGCGACCGGTAACGGAATCGGCTGTTTCAAGGGGCACCAGGGCCGGCCGGATATCGATAATGTGATGACCTGCATCGGCGGCGAAACGATAGCCGTCCCCCGTAGAGCCGGTGGCCGGATAGGAAGCTCCGCCGGTGGCGAGGATCGCCGCTTTGCAGGGGATTTCTCGACCGTTGCAGACAACACCGGTCAGCCGGCCGTCGGTCAAAACCAGGCTTTCGACCGTTGCCGAGGTCTGTACGGTTACGCCGACTTCCTGCAGCCAGCGGCGCAGGGTTTTGAGCACGTCGCCGGCCTGGCTGCTGGCGGGAAATACCCGGCCCCCCCGCTCGGTAACCAGGTTGAGACCGAGGTCTTCAAAGAAATCCATCAAATCGTTATTGAAAAATCGTGCGAAAGCCTGTCGCAAAAAGCGCCCGGAAGGACCGAAGCGGGCGATGAAGTCGCGCATTTCCGCACTGTTGGTGAGGTTGCAGCGACCCTTGCCGGTGATGCCGAGTTTGCGCCCGGGCAAAGGCATCTTTTCCAATAGCAGGGTGCGGGCGCCGGCTTGCGCGGCCTGGCCGGCGGCCATCATGCCGGAGGCACCGCCGCCGATGACGATGATATCTGGGTGAGTCATTTATTACCTGTCGATGAAGCCCGCGATATTCAGAGCGGAGGCTTGGCTATCTGCTGCGGGGCCGTTTCGGCATCGCGGTTTTGTTGCCGCCAGGCGGCCAGCTCTTGGGGAGTATTGAGGTTGAGAAACATCTGCCAGTCGGGGCTGTAGCTTCGGGCCTCTTCTTCGCTGACATAGTGGGTGTTCTGAGCGTTGAGAAATTTAAACAGGGAGTGACGTCCACGACAGAGATAATCTTCGATGGCCGGCACCATCCTCCGGGTATAGAAAGCGTTGAACGGTTCGATCCAGTTGCCGTAGCGGGTCACACAGGCTTCCGCGCTGCTGGAACGCAGGCGCTCCTGCATGAAGCGGATGTAGTCCGGATTGATGTTGGGCATATCGCAGGCCAGGAAAAAGACCTTGTCGGAAGCGGCGTTTTTCAGGCCGCTATGGATACCGCCGAGGGGGCCCTTGTGGTGAAATTCGTCACCGACCAGGATAAAAGGGGGCTCCTGGTACAGTTCGGGGGTGTTGCTGACCACAATGACCTGCTCGAACAGCTTGGCCAGCTGTTCTCCCTGGTGCCGGAGCAGGCAACGGTTTTCGACCTGCAGAAGCTGTTTGTCGAATCCCATGCGGCTGCTCTTGCCGCCGGCCAGGATTACTGCGCTGCCAAATTCCATGCGGTCATCTTTCCCCGGGGGCGGGTATCTCGGCAAGACATTCAAAGTTGCTGTAGACGTTGAAACTGTCGCCGCGGGCGAAGCCGATCAGGGTCATGCCTAACGCCTTGGCCTGTTCGATGGCGGCACTGGTCGGCGCCGAGCGGGAGATGATGGCGGGGATGCCGCGCCGGGCCACCTTGGCAAGGATCTCCGTGGAAACCCGGCCGCTGGTGAGCACGACCTTATCCTCCAGCGCTACATCCTCCAGCATGGCCTGGCCCAGCACCTTGTCCAGGGCGTTGTGGCGGCCGATGTCGTCTTCGAAGACCAGAATCTCGCTGCCGTCGGACAGGGCGCAGCTGTGGACTCCGCCGGTATCGAGAAACAGCTGGGATCGGCGGCTGAAGCGGGCCATGAGTTTCACAACGTTGGCCGGTCGCAGGCTAACGCTGCCGCCCAGGTTTCCGGCCAGAGCTTCGACGCTGGCCGTGTCCAGGGGGGTGTGCCCTTTGCCGCCGGCGGTGGGAACGGTTTTTCGTACGTCCCCGCTCAGGCGCGACTCGGCTTCTTTCGGCAAGCGAACCCGGGCCAGTCTTTGCTCCGTATCGACGGTCAATTCCTGCAGGTCCTTGCGGCTTTGAACCAGACCTTCCGAACAGAGAAAGCCCACCACCAGGTTTTCCAGGGAACGGGGGGTGCAGAGCAGGGTGACGAACTCCCGGCCGTTGACCTGAATGGTCAGGTTGAATTCGGCGACCACCACATCCGTCACTTCGCTGGTCTGGTCCTGGCGATATTTCAGGACCGGGAATTCTCGACGATCGCTAACGTCTGCCATGAACATCTTTTCCTAAGCTTAAACGGCAGGTCGTTGCTGCGTTTAAGCGTTCTGGGCCGCCAGATACTGTTTGGCCAGGGTTGTGTTGACATGCACGACCCCACTGTTCAGGTTCTTGAAGGGGTAGTCGTCGGTGATGGCCGGCAGAGCGTCGGCCTCCTCCTGGGTGCGCAGCACCATGCCGGCCGGCACATAGCAGCCGTCGGCCACCGAGACGCCCATGACAATAGCCCCCGGCTCGATGACGCAGCCCTTGCCGACAAAGCTTTTGAATACCAGGGCTTTCATGCCGACGAAAGTTCCGTCGAGAACCACGGCCGGGCCGTGGATCTGTACCTGATGGGCCAGGGAGACGCGGCGGCCGACATAGACGCCATATTTCTTGCCATCGACCTCATAGAGGTTCTTGGTGACCTCTTTGCCGTTCATTTCCGTTTCCAGGGCGTGGATGACCACCCCGTCCTGAACGTTGGAATCGTCGCCGACAAACAGCGGCTGCCCCTCGTCGCCACGTACTACGGCTGTCGGCGAGACCATGATGTTCTTCCCGAGAACGACATTGCCGATAACGGCAGCCAGGGGATGGACATAGCTGGTGGGATCGATGACAGGCTCCGAGGCCTTTCCGCAAAAATCGGTTACTACGTTTTTTTCAATCATTCTCAAAGATCTCCTGAACTGAAGTTTTCTAGACAGTATGAAAACCGGGTTCTTGAATTATTTTATGGTTCTATCCAAACAGCTGAAAATCTCAAAGCATTCACCGCAG